>Ga0247611_10002260_pt1 | contig 31627 bp, 16 predicted proteins | sample 177DNAGHGhighgp2_FD_192422 | JGI IMG/M metagenome (GOLD analysis project Ga0247611, IMG submission 192422) | Sheep rumen microbial communities from Palmerston North, Manawatu-Wanganui, New Zealand - 1770 DNA GHGhigh gp2 | ecosystem: Host-associated > Mammals > Digestive system > Stomach > Rumen... | reverse complement strand
CCGTTGTAGAGTCGTCGGTGGTCGGTGCAGTTCAGTTCGTCGGAGTCGTGGTTGCCGCTGCTGACGGCCACAAGGCGGGCATCGCCATCCACTTCAAACCGGAGCTCATCCTGTGCCATCGGCACACAACGTCCCTTACTGTCGACCGCTTCTATGCGGACATGCATCAGGTCGGAACCGTCAGCCTGCCAAGTATTGTCTTCGGGAGTGGCGATGAGGCGCACGGCCTTGCCGGTGGTCTCGATTTGGTGACGGGCCACGGCCTTGCCGCTCTGATAGGCGATGGCCGTCAGTTTGCCATCGGCATAAGGGATGTCGTTCCAGCGGATCTGGTTACGCAGTTTGGAGTCGTTCTTCGGATTATGCTTCTTTCCCAGACTCTTGCCGTTGAGCACGAGTTCCACTTCGTCGGCATTGGTATAGGTGATGAGGTTGAGTCTGGAGCCCGGTTTACGGTTCCAGTGGTCACTCATGCCGTCGTTGCCGGTCTGTACACCGTTCCACATAATCTCGTTCTTCGAGTCGATGACGGCAATGTGTACGAGTGGTTCCTCTGGTTTGAAGAACGATCGCATATAGTAAGCCTTGGGCTTGGGCTTGAGTGAGATGTCGAACACACCCTGTGCCCAACCCTTTGCGGGCCAACCCTGACTTTCACCGAGGTAGTCGATGGCACCCCAATAAGCTAGTCCGATGACTTTGTCGAGGTTCATCTCGAAGTAGTTCTGCCCCATGGCTGCAATGGAGGCTTCACTCTGATAGAAGGTCATCCAGGGAAAACGGCGTCCATCGCCAGGGAAGTACATATAACGGTAATTATAGGCCTGGACATCGGTTTGCATTGCGAGGTCATGGGGTAGGGAGTCGGTGTCCCAGTTGCGGTAGCGGGGGTGCATGGCCACGGTGACGAGTCGCGTCGAGTCGTAACGGTGCAACAGGGTCTTCATGAGCTTGTATATTGTCACACCGAAGTCATTGAACGGCTGGTTGGGGTCTTGCTGCAACTCGTTGCCGAGGCTCCAAAGAATGACCGATGGCGAGTTGCGGTCGCGTTTCACCCATTCCGGCACCTCGTATTGCCAGTGCTGTTCGAAGGGCACCTTGCCGCCTGTATGCTGACGTGTCCACTTGTCGTAGAGTTCATCTACGAGCAGGATGCCGTATCTGTCGCAGAGACGAATGAAGTCTCGGCTATAGGGATTGTGCGAGGTGCGGATGTGGTTCATGCCGAACTGTTTCATCAGTTGTATGCGTTTCTCGATGGCCTTAGGGTAGGCCGCAGCACCGAGGGCACCGAGGGTGTGGTGGTTGGCATAGCCTTTCAACAGCACCTTCCTGCCATTGAGTTTGAAACCGTAGTCGGGTCCGAAGGCGATGGTGCGGATACCGAACTCATCGCTGGTCTCGTCGGCCACCGTACCGTCTTCACGCAGCAGTTGGGCCTTCACCTGATATAAATATGGGGTGTCGAGGTCCCAGACTTTCGGGTTGGGTATCTCCACGTCGGTGACGATGCGCTGTTCCTCGTGACGGGTCATCTTGTGGCGGGGCAGGGCCACCTTCTGGTTGTACACGGTCTTGCCGTCAGGGTCCAGAATCTCTATGGAGATGTTCGTGGCTTTGTCCCTTGTACGGTTCGTAAACTCTGCACTGATGCTGACAAAGCGGTTGTCGCGCGTGGTGATGTAAAGTGGATGACGGTTGAAGTACATATCCTTCGGGGTGGTGATGATACTGACGTTACGGTATAATCCGCCACCGGTGTACCAACGGGAGTTGCCAGGTTCGCGGGTGTCTGCAACAACCTCAATCAGGTTGTTCTCGCCGTATTTCAGATGGTCGGTGACATCGATCTCGAAGCCCACATAGCCGTAGTCGGTGCCACCCACGAGTTGGCCGTTGAGCAGCACGTCGGCGGTGTACATGATACCCTCGAAGTCGAGGAGTACACGACGCCCTTTCATGTTGGCCGCAGGGGTGTAGTGCAGGCGGTAATAGCCCTTACCCATCTCCTTGAAGCCGCGACTCGACAGGCGACTCTTGATATTCGCTGCCACATCGGTATTGTCGGCTTTCTCATCCGCTGCCGGTGCCACCCATGGCTGTTCGATCTGAAAGTCGTGCGGCACATCCACCTTCCGCCATTCACCTTCGTTGTTCAGCCGGAACTCCCAACCGAAGTTGAGACTCTCCACACTCCGCTGGGCGGAAGAAGTGAATAGTGAATAGTGAATAGTGAATAGTATCAATACCGTTAATCGCTGCATGGTTGTTCTTTTTTTGTAGTTTTGCATGTTGATGTCGGTAATTTAATTATTCACTAGGCGGAAGTACTCTACTCCGCCTAACAGGAAGCAACCGGTGCCGTAGTCCTCGAAGTCGGGAACTTTGGTGTAGGAGAGAGGTTGGCCTGCAGAGGGGTCTTTGCCAGTGCCTTGGGCCCATCCGAGGAAACCGTCGGGATGCACGCAGTCACGGAGCAGTCCCTCCCAGGCACGGTCGCAGACGGGCTTATAGACCTCAGCCTTGAGATAACCTTTCTGGATACCCCACGCCATGCCGTAGAGGAAGAGCGCCGTGCCCGACATCTCCTTGCCGCCATAGTCGGCGTAAGAGACGAGACTCGGGTTCCAGAGTCCGTCCTCCTGTCGCTGACAGGCCTTTAGGGCAGCACTCATCGTGAGGAAGTCCTTTTTCAGTTCTTTATAATATTTGTCCTTGGGCGATAGCTGGTTCATGCAACGTACGAGGGCGGCATATACCCAGCCGTTGCCACGGCTCCAGTAGCAGTTCTTGCCGTCGGGCGTTTTGTAGGGCGCCACATAGTCCTTATCGCGCCACCACAGACCTTCCTTTTCGTTGAAGAGTCCTCCGGCCAGGGTGTTACGGCTCCAGCGGTACATCTTCATGGCGTGGTCGGCATACTTGCGTTCGCCTGTCACCTTATAAATCTGCATGTAGAGCGGCATGGCCATTTGGATAGCGTCGATCCACGTCCACCAGCCGTAGAGCGCACCGTCGGCCTTGGGATTCGCTGTCTGCATCTGGTTGTCGAGGTTCTCGATGACCTTGGCTATCTTCTCCTGACCACCGCTCTGCATGTAACGGTCCACGAAGGTCTGTCCGCAGCACTGGTCGTCGGCATCGTTGGTCTTTACGCCGTTGCGGGGTGTCCATTGGTGGAACGTGCCCCAACGGTCGGTATATTCCGTATAGCGCGTCTGAGGGTCGATCTCGTAGAGCGCCATCAGTCCTTCGTAGTACACGGCGCGTGTCCAGAGTGATGAGGGCCGGATCTTGTTCACGTTTGTGGGTAGGGTGGGATCAGCGTACTTCGCCATAAAATAGTCGTTCACCAGGCGCAGGGTCTTCATCACCCCTTGACCTTGCTCACTCTGGCCCATCGCCAGTGTGGTCACGGCCAGTGCCACCATTGTCAGTAGAGTTTTCTTCATTGTCTGTGTAGTTTGTTTGTATGTTATGATTTTACTTTTTCGGAATACGATTTGTCACCCCTATGGCACCGGAGGGACAGACGATACGGCAGAGGTGACAGCCGACGCACTTTGTGCCGACGATGTGAGGTTGTCGTGTGACCATGTCGAAGGTGATGGCCTGATGACCGCCATCACGACATGACAGTTCACAACGTCCGCAGCCCACGCAACGTTCGCGGTCGATTTTCGGATAGACGAGCGTGGTGCGGTCAAGGTCGCTCGGCGTAGTAAATGTTGCCAGCTGTGAACCCACGAGGTCGGCCAGCTGTCGGACACCATGCTTGGCCATATAGCGTTGAAGACCAAGGATGAGGTCGTCGACAATGCGATAGCCATATTGCATGACGGCCGTACAAACCTGCACATTATTACACCCCAGCTGTATGAATTCTAAAGCGTCGCGCCAGGTCTCGATGCCACCGATGCCACTCAGCTGATGTCCATTCAAGATCTGGTTCTGCGCCATCTCCAGAATGAATCTGAGGGCGATGGGTTTCACGGCACGTCCTGAATAGCCGGAAACGGTACGTTGTCCCGATACCTCTGCATCATCGGCCATAGTGACTGACTTGATGGTGTTGATGGCCGAGATGGCATCGGCGCCGGCAAAGAAGGCGGCCATTGCGGGATGGTAGATATGGGTGATGTTGGGTGTCATCTTTGAAATGACGGGTATCTTTACTGTCTGTTTGACAACGTTGGTGTAGATGGCTACCAGTTCAGCATCTTGCCCCACGTCGCTGCCCATGCCTGCATAACGCATCTGGGGACACGAGAGGTTCAGTTCCACGGCATCACAGCCGGCCTGCTCGGCCATCCGCGCCAGTTCCGCCCATTGTTCCTCGGTCTGCCCCATGATACTGGCCACCACCACCTTTGTGGGATAGTTCTGCTTGAGTCGGTGCAGGATGTCGAAGTCCATCTCCACAGGATTCTCGCTCAACTGCTCCATATTACGGAAACCGTAGAAATCGCCGTGGACACCGTTGCTGTGAACGGCATCAAAGCGAGGTGACACCTCTTTGATCTCCAACAGACAGATGGTCTTATAGAACACACCTGCCCAACCGGCCTCAAAGGCCCGGGCCACCATCTCATAGTTGGTACACACTGCAGAAGAAGCCAGAAAGAAAGGATTCTCGCAATGGATGCCACAGAAATCGATGGCCAGACTGGGATAGTCGGTGGTGACATCGTCGGGATGGATACTTCGTAGCATTTCCTTCAGACGGATGGGCCAATCATAGCGGATACAGGCCTCCTCGGCAGCCTCCAGATCGGCATCGCTACAGTCGGCCACCCATCGTGTAGCTAACTTGTGATTGTCAAAACGGATGGCGCGAACGGCTCTTGCAGGGTCGCCGGTCTTACATGCTTTTGTACAGGGAGCCTCTTGGCACATCAGGCATCTATTGGCCTCTTCGTAAATGTTTATTCGCTTCATAGGTTTTTATATTTGGTTGCAAAGATAACAAAAATCCGCGAAACTGCTACAAGTTTCGTGGAAAAGTTTTGTCCAAAAGATTTTTTTAGTTTTTTATTTGCATAATTCGAAAAATGATTGTAATTTTGCAGCAAGATCAACAATTTATTGTGAATAAATGTCCAATTAACCTTCTAACAGTACTTTTACTGTTTTGTTTCTCGTCTGCAATCGCTGCGAATGAGGAAGATGAGAAAGTGCGGCAGATGTATCGCCAGTACCGTGTGCTCTATGACAAGGGCGACGACAATGCTTTCTACCAACATGTGCATGCCTTTGAAGCGTATCTGAAGGAGAAGAAAGACCTGAAGTCTTATTATAAGATTATGACCAACGAGGGATTCTATGATATTAAGCAGAATCATCTGTTCCGCGCCATACAGACGGCACAGGCCCTCGATGCCGAAGCTCGGAAGAACAAGTCTGTTGACTATTATTACCTTGCTACAGCGCTGATGGGAAACATCTATCGCGCGTCGCACGATATCCGTAGGGCAGAACAGTATTTTAAACAGGCGCTCGACGAAGTGGACGGTCGCGACCCGAAGTTCACGATGGTCACTCAGCGTGATCTCGCTCAGTTGCTCTGTGTCAAGAACCCTTCTGCGGCTATCGAATATACCACCCAGGCAGAAAAGCTCGCAGAAGAAAGACAGGATCTGGACAACCTCTCGCTTTCGAAAGCCATGAAGCTATATGTTTTGTTCATGAATGGCTACAAGGACGAATTTGACAAGACCTATCGCGAGTATGAGCAACTGCGGCAGCAAGGTGATACAACATTCAATCACCAGTATGACAATCTGGTGGAGATCGCCCGTCTCACCTTTGACGGCGCTTATCAGGAAGCCCTCGACAAACTGAAGGAGGAACGTGTGCTTGTCGACAGTTCGCTGGTGGCTGTTTGTATCTACGACCATGCTGGTGATACCGAAAATGGCTTCAAAGCCATGAAGCGCAGATACCTTGAGATGGATTCCCTATTCGGTCTTGTCCAGGATGCCAATTTCAACCAGATGGCTACGGAACGGTCGTTGATGAGATCGCGTGAGGAGGCTTCGGCAAACAAGAAGGCGGTGAAGCGACTCACCAACTGGATTATAGGCATCTGTGTAGCTTTTCTGATTATCTATATCATGGGCCGTCGTCGACTTGTACGTATCATCTGGGACAAGAACAAAAAACTTCAGGTGGCCCTTGAATGCGCCGAGGAGTCGAGCCGCATGAAGTCAGCATTCATTGATAACATGAGTCATGAGATACGTACGCCCCTGAATGCCATAGGAGGATTCTCCGGTGTGCTCTGTCAACCGGGTATCGACCTGAGTGAAGATGAGAAGAAGGACATACAGGACCGCATTACCTATAATGTGGACCTTATCACAACCATCGTCAACGAGGTACTGGAACTCTCGAAAAGCGAGAGCGAGAAGAACCTGCGTCCTGATTCTGAAATGTCGGATGTTATGATTAATGGCTTGTGTCGTAAACTGTTGCATTCTAAGGCCAATGATTCCAATGAGGACGTAGAGACTCGATTTACGACAAACGTCGCTGACGACTACACGATACGTACCCATCCGTCTACTGTAAGCCGTATTTTGACGCATATTTTTGAGAATGCCCAGAAGTTCACGGAGAAGGGCTATATTGAACTGCGTTGTGAGTATGATAAACCTGCCGGTCAGGTCAAGTTGATTGTGGAGGATACCGGCATCGGTATCAAACCTGAGGACAGGAACCGTATCTTCGGTCTCTTTGAGAAGGCTGAAGGTAATTTCAAAGAAGGTATCGGTCTCGGACTGCCGATTTGTCGGCGACTCGCCAGTTCAATTGGTGGAAAGATCGCCCTTGATTCCGATTATACCCACGGATGCAGGTTTATTCTCTCCTTACCAGTTTAGTTCGTGATGTATGTCCCTCTCTTATTTCGTGCCGAGGTAGAAACCGGGTTCGGGGGGCTGGTTGTAGCCGGTGTTTTCAGAGGCTACGCTGAGGCGGTAGGGGATATCTTCCATCAGACAAGGGATGCGGTGATTGGTGGGGATGGTAGAGACGTAGAGTCGCAGTTCGGTGCTCTCGCGGTTGCGGATGAGCACCTCCTCGCGCCAGTCGCCCAGGATGTCGGCAGAGAGACAGGGGTTCGACTTCGTGCCATTGTTGAACTGGCCGTCAAACCTCTGGACAGTCATGATCTGATGGTTCTCCCAGTCGTATTTTGATACTGTCTCGTGGTCGAGCAGTTCGCGCAACAGGTCACCGTCCCACCAGATGCCGAAGTTTACAGACAGCGGTTGTCCGTTGAGTCGCAGATGCCGTTGGTGCTGTGGGTCGCTGGGATCCTGGGTGCTGTAGACCACCTCGCCCTTGATGTTGCGGATGCCGTGACTGTCGCTGCTCCACATCTCCAGACCGGGGTTGGTGGGGTCGATGTCGGCAGCCATACAACGGCCTACATCGCTCGTGCTGGGAATCTGGAAGATGACCTTTCCGGTGGCGGCATCGCGGAAGTCGCTGCCGTCGCGACGGTTCTCGTGACAGTCCCAGACCTGCAGCCGGTCGCTGGAAGGGTCGAAGACCATCAGGTGGAGGGCATCGCCGTGGCCCATGCCAGTGTTGTAGAGTCCCCGTCCGTCGTGGTCGATAGCCATCGAACCGTAGGTGATCTCGTCGCAGCCGTCGCCGTCGACATCGGCCACGCGCAGGTTGTGATTACCCTGTCCGGCATAGTTGGTCCACTCGGGGTCGTTTGTGTCGAACACCCAGTGGGTCTTCAGCTCATGTCCGTCCCAGTCCCAGGCTGCGATGACGCTGCGGGTGTAATAGCCGCGACAAAAGATGCCGCTGGCGTGGATGCCGTCGAGATAGGCCACACCCGCCAGGAAACGGTCGGAGCGGTTGGCATACTCGTCGCCCCAGTCGTTGAGGTTGCCGCGTTCGGGGATATAGGGTTTGGTGTCGAGGGCACGGCCTGTGAGACCGTCGAAGACGGTGATGTATTCGTTGCCCGTCAAGATACGGCCCGTCATCGGACGCTTGCCGTTGTTGTAGCGCGCCCATTCCTCACGACGGTTAAAAGGACGTTCTTCCTGAGGCGACATCTGGCCTTCAGCCTGTCGGGCCTGGGCTTCCATGACACCGTGACGGTAGTCGGCTGTTGCATCGCCGATGACGTTCCCGAGTCCGTCGGTAGTGCCGTCGGAGGTCCTGACCATCAGCTCCGCCTTGCCGTCGCCGTCGAAGTCGTAGACCATGAACGGCACGTAATGGGCACCGCTGCGGATGTTGCGGCCCATGTCGATACGCCAGAGCCGCTTGCCGTCGAGACGATAGCAGTCGAAGAGGGTAGGACCGGTGAAGCCGTCGTGGGCATTGTCGTGGGCGTTCGAGGGGTCCCACTTCAGGATGATCTCGTACTGCCCGTCGCCGTCGACATCTCCGACGCTGGCATCATTGGCGATATAGAAGTAAGGCTGTCCAGAAGGCGTAACACCGTCGGCAGGCTTCTCTATCGGAATGGGGATATAGCCCTCGGGGGCATCGGCCTTCAAGGTGTAAGAGCCGTTCTTGCTGCCGCCCCACACTTCGTAGACGACATCGCCACTGAGGGGCGATTCATCGACATAGAAGGTGCCGCCCGTCTTTGAAGCCGAGAGTTTCTGACCGTTGCGGTAGACGTCGAACGTCTGGTTGGGGTCGTCGGTCTTCAGCAATCGCCAGCTGACGATGACTTTCTGGTGGTCGCGGATGGCGACTACCCCGCGGTCGAGCCGTTCGCGGCAGATCTTCTCCATGTCGTAACGCGGCTGGGCCTGGGCTGTGAAGGGTGAAGCGTGAAGGGTGAGGATTATCACGATCACTTTTACGATGGTCCTTTTCATATCTGTTTAGTCTGTTTGGTCGGTGTCTTGTTAATATCTGATGCTTCCGTCGTAGTTGAAGATGGATTCATTCGTCGGCACTTCGTTGTCGTAGAACCAGACGGCAGAGTCATTCATCTTCGGATGCTGGCGCTTTAGCATGTTGATCATCTCCGCTCCGGCCCAGATGACAGGACCGTAGCCGTGGGCTGCCATTACGTGAACCGGACGGTAGGCATAGAAAGCCGGGTCGAAGGCCATGCCCGTTCCCACGCAGACGTTCTCCACTTGTCCCTTGGTATTGACGGCCGACTCGACGGCGTGCCAGGCCAACTGTACGACAGGACCATAGACCTTCGCATCGATCCAGCCTTTGTTGATGGCGTGGGCGAAGCAGTAGGTGTAGATGGCTGTGGCCGAGGTCTCAAGGTAGGTGTCGTTGCGGTCGAGCAGCTGGTGCCAGAAACCATCGTGATGCTGTAGGGCGGCAAGACCTTTGACGTGCGATCTCAAGAGCGCCAGGATCTTCGGACGTCCGGGATGGTCTTCGGGCAGTATGTCGAGCACCTCACACATGGTCAGGATCGCCCAACCGTTGGCGCGGGCCCAGTGGAAGGCGGGGTGCTCGTCCATCACCTCCACCCACCCGTGACGGAACAGGTTCTTCTCAGGTACCCACATGCGGCTGGCGAACTGTTCAATCTGCCTGACGGCCTCGTCGTAGTATTTCGTATCGCCGGTATACAGACCCATATAGGCCACTGTGGGGACGCCCATGAACATATCGTCGAGCCATACCGTGTTCTTCTGGGGACGGAGACGGGCGAAGGTGCCGTCGGAAAGACGGTATTCCTTGTTGAGGATGTAGTCGGCATAGTGGCGGATACGCTCGTCGAGGAGCTGGCGGACGGGAGCCGGCTGTTGACAGTTGACGGTTGTGAGCGCCTTGATCATCGAGCAGCAGACAGCTCCGGCATCGTCGAGGGCGTGGGGATCGATAATCTTGCGCACATTGACGTCGATCTTCTTGTCCTTCGCATATACCTTATTATAATAGGGGGCTATCTCGGCCAACAGCTGGTGACGGGTCACGACATAGTTGCGGTAAGCCTCGTCGCCGGTGGCCTTCCAGGCAGCGAGCACACCCGAATAGGTGACGCCCCACTCATAGCTCGTCAGACGGAAACCACCCTGCTTCAGCTTGACGTCGGCCGTAATGTCCTTCCATTGCGTGACGGTCTCGCCCGTCTTGGCGTTCACCAGTTGGGCGGGTGTCTCGGCGTCGATATACTGGAGCACACGGTCCATCGTCTGTTTGACACTCTCTGCCGTCGAGACACCATAGCCGTGCCTGTAGGCGGGCTTCATGAGGTGGAGCGGCGTGTTGTTGTCGTTGATCTGTTGAGCAAAGATGCTGCCCGTTGCCCCCATCATGAGGGCTAATACCGTAGTTCTGAAGTAGTTCGTCATATCCATAGAGTTATTCAACGTCTGCAAATATACGATATTTTACGGAAATCAGAAAGCAAAAGTCAAAAAATCGGGGGGTTCGGTCAAAATATGTAGTTCATTTTTAGGGAAAAGCGCTAATTTTGCCACCGTAATCAAAACTAATCGTCATGATGAGGATATACGTGTCGTTCGTGGTGTTCTGTCTGGGCATCCTACAGGCCATGGCTTACGAGTCGGGGCTTCAGGCCAAGTCGTTTTCGAAATACTGGCAGGTGGAGTCGGAGTCGCCTGACTACCGGGTGACGTTTCAGGGCGACACCTGTGAGCTGGTTTCCCCCAAGGGTCTGACGCTCTGGCGCAAGGAGAAGATGAAGGCGGGGATGACCGTGGAGTACGATGCCTGCGTCGTGGTGGAGACGGGTGAAGACCGTCTGAGCGACATGAACTGTTTCTGGCTGGCCTCCGATCCGCAGGCGAAGGATATCTGGGCCCGGGCGAAGTGGCGTAGTGGAATCTTTTTGCGTTGTTACACCCTGCAGATGTACTATCTGGGTTATGGCGGCAATTACAATAAGACGACCCGTTTCCGTCGTTACGACGGTAATGAGGCTGGGGTGGAGGATGCTACGAAACGTCCGGCCATCCTGAAGGAGTATACCGATGCCGACCATCTGTTGAAAGCCAACCACTGGTATCATGTGAAGATAGAGAGTAAGATGGGTCATACGCGGTTCTTCATTGACGGGGAGTGTATCGTGGACTATCTCGATCCGCAGCCCTTGGATAGCGGGTGGTTCGGCTTCCGTACGACGCTGTCGAGGACACGCATCACCAACTTCAAGGCCTACGATACCCCGATGCTGTCGGTGTCGGAGACAGGTGTGCCCCTCCATTGGGTCGGTGCAACGGTCGGCGGTCCACAGTCGATGGTCAACCATCCTGTGAGCTTCGGCGTGCCTTTTGCACTAGGAGAACTGAAGGATGTCTCATCGTTGACACTGGCTGGTGATATCCCCACCGATGCCTGGGTGAACGCCCGTTGGCCTGACGGCTCTGTGAAATGGGCGGGTATCGCTGCCGTCATCCCGGAGGGAAGTGAAAGAGTGGATAGTGAAAAGTTAATAGTGAATAGTGGGAAGGCCAAGAAGGGACAGAACGGCGGTTTGCAGGTGAATGAATCTTCAGGTCAGATCGTGGTGAACACGGGAAAACTGACCGCTTACCTTCCAACGGTCGGGACAGCCTTGTTCGACAGTCTCTGTGTGAATGGCTGTAGGGTAGGGGGCGCTGTCACGTTGGTGGCCTCTCTGAAAGACGACAAGTTCATGTCTAAGATTCAGAAGGTTCGCGTGGAACGGGCTGGTCGTGTGCGTGCTGTCGTCAAGGTGGAGGGCACTCATGCGAGTCCGTCGGGTAGGACGTTTCTCCCGTTTACTGTCCGTTTGTATTTCTATGCCGGCAGTGAGCAGGTTAGGATGGTACACACCTTTATCTATGACGGCGATGAACACCGAGATATGATTACCGCCCTTGGTGTCCGTTTCCAGGTGCCGATGCGGGAGGAGGTCTATAACCGTCACGTGGCCTTTGTCACCGATGATGGAGGCGTCTGGACCGAACCCGTGCAGGTGTTGGACCCTGGAAACGATTTTTCTCAGCTGCGTGCCTTGCAGCGGGCCGGACGACAGGTGAAGGCCGACTCTATATCCCCCAGACATCTGATGAATCTCAAGGATTGGGCAAAATGGGACGGCTATCGGCTGTCGCAATTAACTGACAATTCGTTCTCCATCCGTAAACGGGCCACCAGTGAGAGTCCCTGGATCGGTACGCTGACGGGATGCCGTGCACCGGGCTATGCCTTCGTCGGTGATACGCAGGGCGGTCTGGCCGTAGGCATGAAGGACTTCTGGCAGTCGTATCCCTCGACCATTGAGGTCAACCGTACCCGCAGCAGTCAGGCTGAACTGACGATGTGGCTATGGAGTCCTGAGGCCGAACCGATGAATCTCTGTCACTACGACACTGTCGCCCACGGGCTGCGAGCCAGCTATGAAGATGTGCAGGAAGGCATGAGCACGCCCTATGGCATCGCCCGTACCACCACCCTGTGGGTCATCCCGCAGGACGGTCTGCAGGACCGTACGGCAATGTCAGAGACTGCCCGCCAACTGACAGCCGATGCCCGTTTGCTGCCTACGCCGGAGTATCTCTATGAGAAACGGGCCTTTGGCGTCTGGTCGTTGCCCAGAGCAGCGACAGACCCCGTAGAACGTCGGCTTGCGCTCTATACGGACTTCTATCGTCAGGCCATTGAACAGCATAAATGGTACGGTTTCTGGAATTATGGTGACATCATGCACGCTTACGACCCCGAACGGCACTCGTGGCGATATGACATCGGCGGTTATGCCTGGGACAATACCGAACTGGCCACGCCCATGTGGCTGTGGTATAATTTCCTGCGGACAGGACATCAGGATCTTTGGACGATGGCCGAGGCCATGACGCGACACTGTAGTGAAGTGGACGTCTATCATATCGGTCCCTTTGCCCCTCTGGGCAGCCGGCATAATGTGAGTCACTGGGGATGCGGTGCCAAGGAGGCCCGTATCAGTCAGGCGGCCTTTAACAGGTTTTACTTTTATTTAACAACCGATGAGCGTACGGGCGATCTGATGACCGCTCAGAAAGATGCCGATACCCTGCTGTATCACTTAGACCCGATGCGATTGGCAGAACCCCGTAGTCAATATCCTTGTCAGGCTCCTGCGCGCCTGCGCATTGGTCCTGACTGGCTGGCTTATGCCGGCAACTGGATGACAGAATGGGAACGGACTGGAAATGAGAAATATCGTGACAAGATATTGACAGGTATGACCTCCATCGCTGCCCTTGAGGACGGCATTTTTACAGGTAATTTAGCCAAGGGTTATGACCCTGCGACAGGACGTATCAGCTATGACGGCGACCCTACCTTACGGATGACCAACCATTTGATGACGATCATGGGTGGTTTTGAGGTGATGAACGAACTTTTGGATATCCTGGGGCACCAACCATCCTCATTCTTTGAAACCTGGCTCGATTTCGCCCGTCGCTATAAGCAGATGGCCTGGGAAACGCGGCATCACAACTTCCCCGTCCGTCGTCTGGAGGCCTATGCCGCCTGGTATGACCGCGACGCGGAACGGAGTAAGACGGTGTGGAATGCCCTTTGGGGACAGGCGGACCATGGCTTGAAGTTGGCTGATACACCCCATCAGATCCTACCCCCTGAGGCCCCGGCACCTATCGACGAACTCCGGGGGCTGAGCACGAACAATGCTGCACTGTGGAGTCTAGATGCAATTTATATGATGGAAGTACTACCATGAGGCGAAAAGAGGGCGAGAACCCCTCTTTTTTGCTTTATTAACTATAATTTTTGATATTCGTCAACTTTTTAGGGTGTTATTTTGCTTATAATTCTTAAAATTATTGTATTTTTGCAACCGAAACTACGTTTTTTACCTGGTTGAATAATATAACATTAACTATAGATGTATGAATAAATTAAAATTTATCAAAGGTAAGGCCCTGCCTTTTGCCGCGCTCATGTCGGCAATGTTGTTTGTGCCCTCTACCGGGATGCTTTCCGCGCGTGCAGCCGTGCAGAACGTGCAGCAGCAGGAGACCATCAAGGGTTTGGTGGTAGACAACACAGGTGAGCCTGTTATCGGAGCAAGCGTCATTGTCGTTGGCGCTAAGACCACAACGGGAACTGTGACTGACTTTGACGGTAATTTCACGCTGAAAGTGAATCCGGGCACTCAGTTGAAAATCACGTTCGTGGGTTACAAGGACGTCACCGTCAAGGCTTCGAATGGCATGAAGGTCACGCTGGAAGAGAATTCCACTATGCTTCAGGGTGTGGAAGTCGTGGCTTACGGTGTGCAGAAGAAGGTGACCGTGACGGGAGCCATTTCTTCCGTGAAGTCAGAGGACTTGGTGCGCACTCCTGTGTCATCAGTAAACAACGTGCTTGCAGGTCAGCTCTCCGGTGTGACCACGGTGCAATATTCTGGTGAACCTGGTAGTGACGCTGCCAGCATCTTCGTCCGAGGCCAGGCCACATGGGTAGATTCTGCACCTCTGATTCAAGTCGATGGTGTTGAGCGTGAAATGTGGGATATCGACCCTAATGAAATCGAGAGCATCACCGTACTTAAGGATGCCTCTGCAACAGCGGTATTCGGTGTACGTGGCGCCAATGGTGTAGTACTTATCACCACTAAACGTGGTGCCGAGGGTAAAGCCAAAATCTCTATTAACACCTCATTCTCTGCTGTAACTCCCACAAAGATGATTGAGCAGGCTGATTCTTATGGTTACGCTACATTCTATAACAAGATGTTGGCAAACGATGGTAAAGATCTGATGTTCTCCGATGCCGTTATCCAGAAATTTGCCGACGGTAGCGATCCTATTCGTTTTCCAAGTATGAAATGGGATGAGTATATAATGAAGGATGTTACTCTCCAGCAACAGCACAATATCAACATTTCTGGTGGTAACAAAACAGTGAAATACTTTATTTCAGCTGGTATGATGACTCAGGATGGTATTTTCAAGGAATTCGATAAGTCATGGGATTACGGATACCAGTATCAGCGTTTCAACTACCGTGCTAACTTGGACGTAAATGTCACCAAGACTACATTGTTAAGCTTTAACATCTCTGGTAAGGTAGATGACTCTGCAAAACCTAAGACAGGTCAGGGCTCAGCTGGTATGATTAAGGCTATCTATTATGCAACACCTTTCTGCAGCCCAGGCATCATCGATGGAAAGTATATCGTTAACACTAACGTAGGTGCCGACAATGAAGATGGAAACGTGCTTCCATTCATTGGCGATTCCCCTATGACTTACTACTCATACCAGCCTGGTGCTTTCCACTATAACAACAATAAACTATCAATGGATCTCATTCTTGATCAGAAGCTTGATTTCATCACCAAAGGTTTGTCTGTTAAACTGAAAGGCTCATACAACAGTTCTTATGCCGTTAATAAGACTCTTACTGCCGGTGTAGCAACATACACTCCCGTTATGTTGGCACAGCGTGACGATGAGAACAACATCATGTATGATGGAAATAACAATATCATGATGCAGCCTATGATGTACCGTAAATCCGGTTCTGATGTGGATCCTACCTATACATATGCTTATGGAAAGGGACGTGACTGGTACTTGGAAGGTTCTTTCAACTACAGCCGCACATTTGGTGACCATACCATCAATGCTCTCGCCCTGTACAATCAGAGCAAGGAGTATTATAAAACCGATGGTGACGGAAACATCTACATTGATATCCCACGTACTTACGTAGGTTTCGTAGGACGTGTAACATACGATTATAAGAATCGTTATATGGCAGAGTTCAATATCGGTTACAACGGTTCTGAGAACTTTGCTCCAGGCAAACGATTCGGTACATTCCCTGCAGGTTCTCTCGGTTGGATTGCCAGCGACGAACCTTTCTTCAAGTCCATAAAGAAAGTTGTCAGTTTCCTTAAGCTCCGTGCTTCATGGGGTCTCGTTGGTAACGACAAGGTAAGTGCCAAGCGCTTTATGTATATTGCTGACCCCTACAATGTTAATCAAAGTGCTCTGTTAGAACGTACAGGTAAGGATACAGGTGCATTTGGTTATAACTTTGGTGTCGAGAATGGTACAACATCCAAGGGTGCAGTAGAAGCATCAAAGAATTATCCAGATGTATCTTGGGAGAAAGCTTTCAAGCAGGACTACGGAGTTGACATCAATTTCCTTGATGACCGTCTGCGCACTACTTTCGATTATTATAAGGAGCACCGTAAGGACATTCTTGCTCAGGACATGACCGTTCCTGGAATGTTAGGTTTTAATGTTCCATTCACTAATTTCGGTGAAGTAGACAGTTGGGGATGGGAACTTTCATTCAACTGGCAGGATAAGATTGGCAAAGATTTCCGTTACTGGGCAAAGCTGAACCTATCTTATAACCAAAATGAGATTATCGTTAACCGTCAGGCTCCTCAGAAGAATGACTACATGTACACCAAGGGACATCGTATAGGTTCTCGTTCGCTTTACCAATTCTGGAAATTCTACTATGTTGGTGCAGAAGCTGATTATGAAAAGGAATTTGGTACGCCGTTCCCTACACAGTTTGTTGCCGAATTAAAACCAGGTGATGCAGTCTATGTGGATCTTGACAAGGATGGAAAGATAGATCCAAATGATGCCATTGTCGGTACAGGCTACACAGACGACCCTGAGTATATTGCAGGTCTTTCGTTCGGATGCGCATGGAAGGGCTTTACTTTCAATGCCCAGTTGACTGGTGCATGGAATGTCAGCCGTTTGATTAGTGACGTATTCCGCCGCCCTTTCCAAGCTTCTGGTAATACTACTTATGGAGGCCTTCTGCAATACCATATTGACAATACTTGGACTACCGAAAATCCGTCACAAGACTCAGAGTATCCTCGTGCTACATGGACTAATGCTGATCAGAACTACGCAAACGCTACTTTATACGAGAAAGACTCTAAGTACCTCCGTTTAAAGACTCTCCAGATTGCCTACGACTTTAAGTTCCCATTCATGAAGAAACTGGGGCTGAATCAGTTGCAACTTGCTCTCAGTGGTTACAATTTATTGACTTTCTCTCCATACATTTGGGGTGATCCTGAGGCACGTGCCAGCAATTCTCCTTCATATCCACTACAGAGAACATATACAGCAAGTCTTAAGTTAGGTTTCTAATTTATGAGTATTTATTATAATAAGGTATAAAAGTTATGAAACTACATCATAAAAAAATAATAGGAGTTACAGCGCTGATGATTGGAAGCATGGCGTTCACTGCATGTACCGACGAGATCAAGTTTGGCGACTCGTTCATTGAAAAGCAGCCAGGTGGAACGCTGACCATCGACTCCGTCTTCAGTAATCCGGAGTATACTCGCCAATTCCTTACTGGAATATATGCACTACAATATTACGGTCTTCCGTTCGGACAGAACACTACGACTAGCCAGAATCCTTATTCTGGAAAACTTGATGGTTTGACAGACTGTTATCAGACACACTATAACGGAACAGACCTCTACAATTATTATTATTCTGGTACGATGACAGCCAACAGGAATGCTCTTATCAGTTATACCAACGACTATGTTTGGGAGGCTGTACGTCAGGCATGGCTATTAATTGAAAATATTGACAAGGTAACCGGTCTTTCTGAGTCTGAGAAAGCAAATATGACAGCACAGGCAAAATGTCTGATAGCCGCACGTTATTTCGACCTCTTCAGCGTTTATGGTGGTCTGCCACTCGTAGATCATCCTTTTACAGGTGCAGAGGGTACTTATGAGATGCCTCGTGCTACTGTTGAAGAAACTGTTGACTTTATGGTAAAGTTGCTCGACGAAGCAATCCCAAACCTACGCTGGGCATACAACGGTACTACTACAGACACCGATGCCACGAACAATACTGGCCGCTGGACTGCTGCTGGCGCAATGGCTCTTAAGGCAAAAATTCTTTTATTCTCTGCCTCTCCACTGTATAATAGTGATCAAGGCTATTATGGCGGTTCAACAGAGGCTGAACAGCAGCATTTGGTATGGCATGGTAACTATGATGCAGCACGATGGCAGAAAGCCCTTCAGGCATGTCAAGATTTCTTTAACCGTCTGAGCTCTGATGGTTATTACAAACTTTGGGAGCCAGCAGATGTCAACTGCTCTAAAAATGCGAATGGCTATCGTCAGGCTTACCGTATGGGATACATCTATGAAGGAAGTCGCGAGGTCCTACACTCTACACGCGTAGCTACCGTTTACGGTTCACAAGGAACCTATTCTTGGTGGAACTGGAGTAATCCTCTAAGCAAGATTAATCGTTCAGCCTACCACCCCACCTTAGAATACATGAGTATGTTTCCTTGGAGCAATGGTGATCCGTTTGATTATGAAGCAGACTCCATTAAGGGTAAAGTTGCAGGCGCAAACGGACAGCTTTTCTACAAATACACTGTAGGTCGTGGCGGAGCTGTAGCCGTAACACCTTCACGTGACCCACGCCTGTATGAGAATATCCTCGTCAACGGCATGACTTATCAGTTTGACTGGACTTCCGGCACCCCATCTGGCGATAAATATGAGTTGTGGGTAGGTGGATACGATGGTCAGGGAGATGCAATGAGTGCCACATTAAATTCTCAGACCAAAGAATACGAACTCGCACTACAGGAGAAACTTGGTAGTGCATTTGCAACAGGATTCGGACATATCAGATACACTTTGGGTGAAGAGTTCCACCGTAAATTTATGCACTGGGTATACTTGAGCCTCAACGAGATGTATCTGATGTATGCAGAATGTCTGGCACAGACAGGCAATCTGGCAGAAGCTATCAGACAGGTTGACGTGGTTCGAGCCCGTGTCGGTCTGGGCGGTCTTGCCGTAAAGAATCCGAAGCTAAATCTTACAACAAACAAAGACAACCTCATTGAGGAAATTCTCCGCGAGCGTGCTTGTGAACTTGGTCTAAGCAACAACCACTATTATGACATGATCCGCTACAAGCACGGTGACTGGATGACAAAGCAGCTTCATGGTCTGGTAACCTTCCGTTTGCTGCAGAACAGTAAGGGAGAATGGGTACGCAACTACGAGGCATGGAAGGGAACCCATAAGGACAACGGTATTGCCGAGCCTTCACGTTTCGACTATATGCGTTTCGAGTTGTTCAACCGTACCCGTGTTCAGTGGGGTAAGGATCCAAACTCTAAAGAAATCACAAAGTGGTTCCTCTTCCCATTCCCAATCACTGAAATTAATAAGGGTTATGGCCTAGTCCAGAATCCTGGATGGGAGTAATTCAAAGTCATGTGAAGAATTGAAAAAAAAGAAAGTTATGAAGAAAAGAAATATATTTGTGCTATCACTGCTTGCAGGTCTTAGCCTGCCGGCAGCAGCACAGCAAGACAGCACAGGCATCAGCTTTGTGGACCAGGTTATTGAGCTGGGAGCCAACAAGAACTTTACCCGCGCTCAGTCTACTGCCTCTGTTTCTGTTATTAGTAACGAAACAGTAGATAAGCGCTCTGCAAAGAACATTGGCAACTCAATCCTTGGTCAGGGCAATGGCCTGATTTCGCTCGATGGTTCTGGCATCTATTATGCAGCCAACCCGACATTCTACGTTCGAGGTCTACAGACGCTGAGTACCAGTGCACCACTGATTATGGTCGATGGTATAGAGCGTGATATTACACTTGTCAGCCCAGAGGAAGTAGACCATGTAACCATTCTTAAGGATGCTGCTGCAGTGGCACTCTACGGATACAAAGGTATCAATGGTGCTATCCAGATTGTTACTAAGCGCGGTAAGTATAACAGCAAGGGGATAAAAGTAACCTATGACCACCTGTTCAACATGCAAGTTAACCGCCCAAAGTTTATTGATGCGCCAACTTATGCAAACGCAATGAATGAGGCTCGTGCCAACGAGGGGCTGGATCCTCGTTATACATCACAGGAAATAACTGCATATCGCGATGGCACCTACCCATACCAATATCCAAACGTTAACTGGGTTGACGAAACCTTCCGCAAGAATGGTGCGACAAATAAGATTGGCATAGAGTTCAAGGGAGGTGGTGAACGTTTCCGTTACTATACAATGGTAAACCTATTGTCCGACAAGGGATTCATCAAGAATTTCGACCAAAACGAGGGCTATTCCACACAAGACAAATACGTACGTGGTAACCTGCGCACCAACCTTGATATCGACTTAACACCTACTACAGACCTTAAGGTCAACCTTCTCGGTGTGCTTAGCGAAATGTCGCGCCCAGGCAATCAGACAAACCTCTGGAGCACCATCTATGGTCTACCATCAAATGCCTTTCCTATCAAGAGTGAGACAGGTGACTGGGGTGGAACATCAACCTATGCAGGAACACTAAATCCAATAGGTCAATCCACTGATGCTGCTTATTATAAGATTCATGAGCGCGCATTGTTTGCTGACATGACATTGCAGCAGGATTTGAAATACTGGATTCAAGGTCTGAGTTTCACTGCCCGTTTGGGTTACGACATCTACTCTACGCTCTACGAGAACCACAGCCGCGAGTATATTTACGGGAACTATCCAGTTACAGGATGGGAAAATGGTGTACCCGTTAAAGGTGAATATTGGTCAGGCGGAGCTGATGGAACCATGGGCAAGGATGCTAACACCAACAGCTATCAACGTCGTTTCACAGTGCAGGCAGGTCTGAATTTTGACCGTAATCTTACAGATAATGACTATCTATATACTCAGCTGAAGTATGAATACGAATATGTCAACACTACAGGTGTAAATGCTGCTATCTATCGTCAAAACTGGTCTGCATGGGCACATTATGCGCACAAGAACCGTTATCTTGCCGACCTGGCTCTTATATATTCAGGCAGTAGCCGTCTGGCTCCAGGCACCAAGTGGGCTTTTGCCCCTACATTCTCAGCAGGATGGGTGCTCTCGCAGGAAAACTTTATGAAGGATGTGAGCTTTGTTGATTTCCTTAAGCTCCGTGCAAGTTTTGGTCTCACTAATGCAGATTATCTGCCTGGTGACAATGTATGGACATACTATACACAGTCATATTCACAGGCAGGCGGTGGCTATGTTCTTACCAGTGACTACGGTGCAAATATGTACGGTCCGACCACATTAGGCCAGATGGCAACTCCTGATCCAAGTCACGAGAAGTCAACACGCTTCAACATAGGCTTTGATGCAAGACTTTTCAGCGGTCTAAACCTCGAATTTGATTTCTTCAACCAGACCCGCAGCAATATTTGGGTTTCAGGTGCAGGATATTACACAGCTCTTATCGGTTTCGATGCACCATACCTGAATCAGGGCAAGGTCTCACAGCACGGTTTTGAAGTGGCAGCCGACTATTCAAAGACATTTGGCGATGTAACTTTCAACATCGGTGCAAACATAATGTTCTATAAGAGCAAGATCAAAGATCAGGCAGAGGAGCCACGTGTATACGACAACCTCGTTCAGACAGGCAACCCAGTAAGTTCTTTATATGGCCTTATAGCAGAAGGTCTGTTCACTAGCCAGGCAGAGATTGACGCTGCACCGACTCAGACTTTCTCTACTGCACGCCCTGGAGATATCAGATATAAAGATGTAAATGGTGATAATGTCATTGATGCCAACGATGTTTGCAAGATAGGACACAGCACAGCGTGCCCAGAACTGTTCTATAGTTTCCACCTTGGTGCTGAATGGAAGGGATTTGGCTTCGATGCAATGTTCCAAGGGGTAGGTCGCTATTCTGCAGTTCTCAACACCTCTGGCTACTACTGGGGTCTTATAAACAACACTAGTCTTGCTCAGCATGTATATGACAATCGATGGAGCCTGGCAAACAACAATGCAAATGCAGAGTTCCCACGTCTGAGTTCAAGCAGCAACGCCAACAACTATCAGACAAGTACATTCTGGCTCCGCGACCGTTCTTACCTTAAGCTTCGCAATGTAGAGGTTTATTATAACCTACCAAGTTGTTTACTTGAAAAGACCAAATTTATCAATGCCGCCAAGGTTTATGTTCGCGGTGTAGACCTCTTCACTTTCGACCATATCGACGAGGTGGATGCTGCCTCTTACGGGGCAACAAACCCGCTGACACGTAGTATTGCTTTAGGACTGGCTGTAACATTGTAACTTTATACATTTAATAAAAAGATAATTATGAAACTCAAGAAATATCTTATCAGTGCTATTTCACTCCTGGCACTCACCTCTTGCGGAGACAAGATGGATTATCATGAGTACAAGGTAGATGATGCTGACTATATTAAGGAGATGTTCAGCCGTGTAGGTGGATTTACAACAACAATCTACCAACAGTTGGACTACGATTTCGGCAACTACAGCGGAGCAATGTTGAGTTCTGCTACTGATGAGTCAGCTTATTCGCATCCAGGAAATCAGATTGAAGATTTTTATAATGGAGCCTGGGGACCCTCTAACGCAAAAGGCTCTATTTGGACATCCTGCTACAAGGGCATCAGCTACTGCAATCTGCTTCTAGACGAATTTCAGGGACTTACCTTCCCCGACTATAGTCTAGATGTTGACTACAAAAAAGAGATGTACCAGTATGAGAACTATCAGTGGGAAGCCCGATGGGCTCGCGCCTACTTCTATTTCCTCTTAGTACGACAGTATGGCGACGTGCCTCTTAAAATCAAGAACATGGATGCGTCAGAGGCAAACAACCTGCCTCGAACCTCAGCAGACGAGATTTTCAAATATATCGACAGCGAGTGTGATGCCATCAAGGACAAAATTATTAAAGACTATAATAGCCTTGGCAACATGGCATTGTCCGTAGCCGAGAATGGTCGTGCTAACAATTTGGCTGTTCTAGCCTTGCGTGCTCGTGCAGCACTCTATTATGCAAGCCCATTGTTCAATCCAGGCAATGACAAAGAGCGTTGGCATCAGGCAGCTCTGCGCTGCAAAGAAGCTATCGATGCCTGCAAAGCACGAAGCATGAGCCTGAATGCAGACTACATGTCGCTCTTCCAGTCAGACAATTACAAAGACACCAAGGAGATTATCTTTGTACGTCGTCAGAACTCTATGAGTGACAACAATAATTTCGAGAAGTATAACTTCCCAATCGGAATGGAGAATGCAGGCGGTGGCAACTGTCCTACACAGAACCTTGTTGATGCTTTCGAGATGACAAATGGCAAAGCTATTGATGAAGCAGACAGTGGCTACGACCCACAGAACCCATACGCCAACCGAGACAAGCGTCTTTCTTGGATTGTTGCTGTAAATGGTGAGCAATGGCCAAATGCTAACCCTAATCCACTTGAGACTTACAATGGCGGTGCAAACGCAGCTCCTATCACCTATGCCACGACTACAGGCTACTACCTCAAGAAGTATTGCAACCCAAGTACTGTAATTGGTGCTACAGGAGCGAATGCCTTCCACCACAACTATGTTCTCTTCCGCCTGGCCGAACTCTATCTAAACTATGCAGAGGCTATGCTGAACTACACTGGTGATGGTTATTCCACTGCCGACGGTCTAAACATGTCAGCTGCCGATGCCATTAATATAGTTCGCACACGCGCTGGTCAGCCAAACATAGCTACAGGTCTTAGTGCAAGTGAATTCAAGAAGAAATATGAAAACGAGCGCTTTGTTGAACTGGCATTTGAGGGGCATCGTTTCTTTGACGTACGTCGATGGAAAGAAGCTCCTGAATATTTCAAGAATATCCGTAAGATGACCATCACAAAATCAGGTGATGACCTTACATTCACTCCTGGCACATTGGAGACCCGTCAGTGGGATGACAAGATGTATCTCTTCCCTATTCCACAGAGCGAGATTCAGAAATCTGGCGGTGCTCTGACACAGAACACAGGATGGTAAATACTAATCCGTCCCCTGCTCGATTTTATGCAGGGGATGGATATTTAAATATAATTTATACATATTTGTGTTAAAGACTTAAAAAAAGTTGTAGTTCAAAAAATATTTTGTAACTTTGCAACCATATAATTAAGACAATTACTTTTTTTACTAATTAAATTTAACAGATTATGAGAAAATTTTATCTCCTATTAATGGCATTAGTGCTCACAGTTACAGCTAATGCAGGTACGAAAAATCTTGTGAAGATGGACTTTGAGTCTGGCGATCCAGCATCATTAGGATGGAAATCACCTGATCTCGCATCAGGAATGTCAATAACCGGTGACGAGTACGGAAATTTCTTCCAATTCAACGACGGGAGTGCAAATGGCCGTAGTTGCTACAATTTATGGGGAACAGATATTTTCACCAACCAACTTGCTGAAGGAACATACCACATAGAGTTTGAGTGGGCATATTCCAAGCTTTCAGACAAAAATTTCGGAACAGAAATCGCTATTTTCTCAGGTGAAGAACCTAATGGTAAAAATGGAACTACAAAAAATGGATCTATCTGTGCGAAAGAAACAACATTGTTTTCTTTAACAGAGACTGCTGACAATCATAATCTATTTTTTGTTAACAATGATGCAGCAACGACATTCTCTGTTGATGCTGGATCATGGTTCAAGGTATTATTGGATGTAGATGTAAATAACCGCAAGATAGCTTGGCGTATTGTAGATCAACTAACTGGTGAAACTGAATTTGCTGCTGGTACTCGAGAGTTCGCTGAAGGAACTGACATGCTTGCTTCTGGAATAAATATTTATTGTGCACGTTATAATGGAACCATGCAGCTTGACAACCTGAAGCTTCAAGTTATCACCTCTTACGATATCGCCAATAATCCTTCAGTTGCTCTTACAGGTGTCTTTAATGAGCAACGCACATATTCAATCGCATTCCAAGAGGAAGAAGTTCTACATTTGAAAGGGACAGATGGTACTGAGACTGAAGTCATGTATGGCGATACAGAGGGTGGAGTGTACAAATATACTACTACAACTTCTGGAACACTTGAGGCTTGGACTACTTCTGGTACAGCTACTTCAGAAAAAATTTCTGTTGTTGTTGAGTGCGTTACAATCCAGCTACCTCAGGCATCTGCTGCTATCACTAATGCTTCTGTAGGTTTTGCAAAAGAATATACTATCACTGTTAGCAATGAGGATGTACCTACTAAGCCAACGCTCTACATTGCTTATGAGTACAAAGATGAGAATGGCAATGTTGTCAAGAGTGCAGAAGAGAAATTCTCTGGCGAGAAAGTCAGTGTAGACAGCAAGGGTACTTTGACTGTTACTGTTGTTGCCCAGGGCTTTGCCAATTCTGTTGTTAGCATCAATAATGACACAGAGTTTGAGCAGAAGTATCTCATAGATTTCCAGCATATGACTGTTGACGACCTTACTGCAAAGGGCTTTGAGGACAAGGGTACTTTGGATGCAGCTTCTGGTGGTGGTGAGAGCACATGGACCTCTGGTAAGCGCCTCTACTATCGCATCGCTACAGGCGAGACTGATGACGATGGCAATCCTACATGGACTAACTATCCAGTATATGGTGCTTCTGAAGCAGGTTTGACTCCAATCCAGCGTTATCGTTTCCTGCAGTCTAAACTGACCCAGGAGGTTGCTCACACAATGTTTGCCCCTCTCTACACGTGGTATTACAATGACGGCGTTGTAGCAACCTCTTGCGACGAGAATGGCGAGCCTCTGACCTCTGACTCAGCACAGCCTAAGGGTTCTGACAATATGGTGCATGCAATTGGTGGTTCTGTTAATGTTCAATTATTCATCGGTGTAGGTTTTGTATTCCCCGGTGTCCAGGGTGATGCCGAAAATTATGACCCAGCTGGTGCTGGTTATGGCAACATTCGTGTTAATAATGCAGTTTTGGGTGTTGATGGTCTAACCGATGATGAATTTATTATCGTTTCTAAGATTGGCAGTTATGGTGGTTCCTCTAACCATGGTGACTATCCAGTAGGTACTGATCCAGAAACTGCCAAGGCAGATTGGTTGAGCAAAGACCTCGGTGGCTATGCAGAAGTTTATACAGGTCTTCAGACATTCCAACTCTATCGTATTGACACCGCCATCAGCCGTGTAACTGTTTTGACACCAAAGAACGGTACAGGAATTGAAGAAATCACCAATAAGGTAATTTCTGACCAGAATGCTCCTGTATACAACATAAATGGTGTTAAGATGAACCCCAATGCTCTGCAGAAGGGTATTTATATCAAGCAGGGCAAGAAGTTCATTGTTATGTAATCATTAGCAATCACTTAAATACCCAAATCCCGCACTCTTCTACTGAGTGTGGGATTTTTTGGCTCGAGTCAATTAACCGAATGAGCCGAGCCAATCGATTGATTGACTCGAGTGAAACGAACGATTGACTCAAGCCATGACTTTTTAAGAGTTAACGATATACTATCATACCGACTGAGAAGATACATAGTATTTCTGAATCTTCCATATTATTATTCAGAAAAATGAGATTATTCACCATTTCGTATCGTCTCCTATCGAAATTTGTAAATAAGAGCAAGATAACGTTTGGCGTTTTCAGCTTTTTTGTGTAATTTTGCAGCAGATAAGAAAAAGTAGTATGAAAAAAAGGAAATATACAAACAAGAAAATTATATTCAATTTATATTGGATACTAATTGGAAGTATAGTAATTGCTCTTACAGCATGCTCAAGTGATAGTACAACAGAGTTTACAGAAGGAAATGCCCAAGATATATATAACAGATTAAAAGGTATTTATCAAGGCTCCGTAATAGTTGAGAACATTCCACAGAATGTGACAATAACTATTGCTAATGATTTTTCTGTAAAGCGGCTTCCCCTTAAACCTATTTTAAGCAGAATATTCAATGACGAGAGCCTGCTTGCAGAGGCCATTTCGTCAGCGCATGACGTAGTGTTTGTTGCCCCCACCCAAAACCTCCAAGTAACTGTATATAATGTTCATCTAACAATGGAACCGACAGATTTTATTTTCCATGTCACAGTCGGAGGCAAGGTTTATCAAATAAATGCATTCACCAAATCAGAGGTATACAAGATTAACAGCAACACAATATCGGCAAATCTAGAAATAACAGAACTGCTATGTGACGGTACTCCATACGACTTAAGTAATACACCCATCATCTACTATGTTGACCTCGCAAACAGATTGGCGGACTGATGATGAAATCAGTTATTTGGCACAGAAAATGATCACATATAATAGTCCCCGTTCTTTTAGTTAAGAACGGGGATTACTTATACATTATAAAGTTTCGATTTCTTCCTTTGAGAGTCCTGTCACCTCATTAATGATATTGTGGTTCACTCCCAATGACTTCATCTTTCTCGCATTTTCCAGATTCTGCTCAGCCTTACCTTGTGTCTTTCCTTGAGCAATACCTTCTGATATTCCTTCAGCTCGTCCCTCGGCTCTGCCCTTTGCAATTCCTTCAGCTCGTCCCTCTGCTAGTCCTTCTGCCCGTCCCTTGGCAATACCTTTATTGTATGAGGTAGTAATAGAGCTGTAGCTGTCCCAGTATTCCTTCTTGCTGGCCACATATTCATTGCGCTCCTCCGGTGTAAAACGTGCGATTTCCGCCTGTTCGAAAAGACGGGTGAAGATACGCTCCTGGAGCGCCTTCGGACGTTCCAGCAGGCGGGCAAGGTTTGCAAGGGCAAAAAGCCACTTGTCGAACATCGTCTCGAGTTCGTCCTCTGTCTTGCTGAACTTCGGCATCTCAAGATACACGAACGTCAGTTTGTCATAGAACACATGATTGTCCTCTACATCCTTAAGCTTAACCTCATGGATCATGCTATCATCAGCATACTCGCCCTCTGGGAAGGTGAAGTTCAGAATGCCAACTGTATAGACATCGTCAAGACGATAGTTCCATTTTCCCTTTGGAGCCTGCTCACGGATAGGATAGGTGGAGTAATAGATACTACGGTCCTTGAAGTACTGCTGCTCAGTCTTCTGCATCTCAACAATGATGCGGCTGCCGTCAGCCAACTGGCAGTAGACGTCGAACACTGCCTTGCGGTCGTAGATGCCCTCACCGAGGTGCTCGCTGTTTAGATAAGTAAGGTCGGTAATCTCGGGCTTTCCCTTGAACAGGGCATTAAGGAAACTTATCAGCAAGTCCTTGTTCAGCTCTGTGCCGAACAGTTTCTTAAACCCAAAGTCCGTGTACGGATTAACATACCTTTCGCTGATTTCCAACTCCATCTTCTTTTCTCCCTGCATTCTTTCTTTGTCTGTTCCCATAGAATAATAAATTTAGGTGGTTAAACATGTTGTTTGTTGTTTATCGGTTGCAAATATACAAACTATTTCTTAATACTCCAAATTATTTTGAAGGAAAAATTAAGAAATACAATCTTTTTTCATGTGCTCCTTGTTATAACTTTGTAGCCGTTAATCACAATTATTCACTTAAATTAAATGCTTATGAAAACAAAAAGAATCAAGAATTGCAAGAATTCGGTTAGAAAGTTTGGTAGTTTAGAATTAATCTTATATCTTGGCAAAAGCACTATTGTCATCACCGTTATATAGCACTCTATCGCAGCCTCTCGTCTTGATACTCAAGCGAGAATATCTAAAAATCATACGCAGTCTGCTTTTAGTCTGCATTTTGCCTGCAATATTACAAAAAAAAGTAAAATGGTTTGTTGTTTTGCGGTATTTTGTATACCTTTGCAAACAAAATATCTATCAATGAGAAAAGCTATTAATTACATCATTCTTATGCTGTGCATGTCGCTTGTGGCATGTTCTGACGACAGCAAGACTGAACTGACTACCGTTGATGCCCAAAAAGCATACAACGATGCCATAGGCACATATAAGGGCTTTGTATTAAATGAGAATATCCCAACACCAGTTTATATTTCTTTAGGTAATGAACTAACCGTGAGAGATTTGCCAGCTACTCCCTTACTAAAAAGATTCTTCTCTGGTGTAGAACTAGACGAAGCTATTGCATCCGTGAAAGAGAGGGTATTTAAGATACCTACCGCATCTTTGACGATCACCGGTGATTTGGTATATGTCTATTTAGACCCAACAGAATGGATGTTCAAGACTTCTGTTGGTGAAAAAGAGTACGATATCAGTGCTAAGATGAGTGCTACCGTTTGCTATAATCACACTTACGACATCCTATCAGCAAGTATCACTGTAGAAGAGCTATACTGCAATTCCTTGAAAGCAGATCTGTCATCCAATCGGATAACATGGCTCATTGACGAAGCGACAAAACAATAAAATACAATGAAGCAGATAATATTGGCAGCTGCCCTGATGATATTTTCCAATATCCAGGCGAAGGTGGTATATGTAGCCACAAATGGTAGTGACGAAGCAATCGGCACGATTGAGTCTCCTATGGCCACTCTTCCCGCAGCATACAAGAAAGTTTCATCCGGTGACACCATTTGCTTCAGAGGCGGAACATACAGCATAACAGATGACCAGGTAATGAAGAAAGACAATACGTATGCTTATGTCTTCGCACTTGAAAAGGCCGGTAGAGCCTCAGCAAGGACATGCGTCATGGGCTATCCAGGCGAACGCCCCGTGTTCGATTTCTCTTCCCTGCAACTCGACGGTAAGCACCGCTTCTCGGCATTCTATCTCGGAGCCAGCTACCTCCATCTCCGCAATTTCGATATCGTAGGAGTGCCTGTGAGGGTGAAAGGACATACCCAGTCAATGTCAACAATTCAAGATATCTTTGCAGCATAAAAAACTAATATACTAAAGAAATAAAAAATGAAGAAACTGTTATTAATAGCTGTGATGGCCGTAATGGCCACGAATGTAATGGCTCAGCGCTCAATGGATAAACTCGACCGGGGGCTGATTGCAATTAAGACCGACGCCGGAGTATTCTGTTCCTGGAGAATATTAGGAGAAGAATACTATGACGTCACTTACAACATCTATCGTGACGGAACGAAACTGAACGCAGAGCCCCTGTCGGTATCCAATTTCGTGGATGCAGCAGGTAATACAGGTAGCAAATACACCGTAAGTGCTGTTGTCCGTGGAAAAGAAGGGGCACAGTGCAATGCTGCAGGTGTATGGGAACAGAACTACCTTGAGATAACCCCTGATCACGGATCACTGACATCAACATACGTACCAAATGATGCATGCATGGCAGATGTTGACGGTGACGGAGAACTCGAAATCCTCATGAAGTTCGACAATGCCAGCTGGGCAGGCGAGAGCTATAAGAAAGCAGGTCACAACGGTGAATACTTCATCATTGAGGTATTCAAACTGAACGGCAAGAGACTATGGTGGATAGACCTCGGCCCGAATATGGCTGATTTTCAGAACAACGAGCAGAACATAGTAGCCTACGACTGGGATCAGGACGGGAAGGCGGAGGCATTGATGCGTGCTTCCGACGGTACGGTAATCCACATGTCTGACGGTACAGAACATGTAATTGGCGATAGGTCAAAGAATTATCTTGCTGCAACGAGTAGCGGCCAGTGGTTCGTGCATCAAGGCAATGAGTATCTCGTCTATATGAACGGTGAGACAGGCAAGCCCTATCAGGTGAAGGACTATCCACTGAAAAGGCTCGAGGATGGTGAAACTGATTTGGAAAAGGCCTGGGGCGACGGTTACGGACACCGTTCCACCAAGCATTTCTTCGGGGCCCCGTATCTGGACGGCCGTCACCCGAGCATCTTCCTGGCACGTGGTATCTATACCCGTCATAAGATGGTGGCGCTGGACGTGAACCCTGATACCCACGAACTGACGGAACGTTGGCGCTGGAACAACAACACGCCAGGCAGTGCTTGGTACGGACAGGGCTATCACAACTATAGCATAGCCGATGTTGACTGGGACGGACGCGACGAGATTTGTTTCGGTTCGATGGTTATCGACGACAACGGACACGGACTGTCGACTACAGGACTGGGACATGGCGATGCCCAGCACCACGGAGATTTCAATCCATACATCCACGGACATGAAATCTATGCTTGCAACGAGGATGCTCCCGACAACAACTACCGCGATGCAACGACATCAAAGATTTATTATCGTCAGACCAGCAGCAATGACGACGGTCGTGCAATGATGGGTAACTTCAGCAATGAATATCCAGGATGCCTCGGGCGTTCAGGCCATGACACTGCGATAAGCAGCGTTACCAATAACCACATCCCAAATGATATATCATTCGACGTAAACTTTCGCATCTATTGGGATGGCGACCTGCTTGAAGAGACATTTAATGGCACAGGCACCCGTAACTCTACAGGGCGCATCTATAAGCCAAGTACAGGTAGCACAATCACTACCCTTACAGGATCTCTGACAAACAACGATACCAAAGCAACGCCCTGCTACCAGGGTGACATTCTCGGTGACTGGCGGGAAGAAGTGATTATGCGTACAGCCGACAATAAGATTCGAATCTACAGCACTACCATGCCTACCGAATGGCGCAACTATACCCTATGGCACGACATGCAGTATCGCCAGGCAATGGTATGGCAGATGTGCGGCTACAACCAGCCACCTCACGTAAGCTACTTCCTCGGTGAACTGGAGGGTATTACGATGGCTCCGCCAGCATTGACAATGACAGGGAGAATAGAGGTGACAGATGGCGGTGAGATTGGCGAGGTGAACACCCCAGATCCTCACTGGTTGCTAGCAGAAACCAGAGATGCGACAGTTCGTGTGCAGGATGGCTGTCATCCTTATATCGTGAC
>Ga0247611_10002259_pt1 | contig 31685 bp, 51 predicted proteins | sample 177DNAGHGhighgp2_FD_192422 | JGI IMG/M metagenome (GOLD analysis project Ga0247611, IMG submission 192422) | Sheep rumen microbial communities from Palmerston North, Manawatu-Wanganui, New Zealand - 1770 DNA GHGhigh gp2 | ecosystem: Host-associated > Mammals > Digestive system > Stomach > Rumen... | reverse complement strand
ATCTTCTTAGGTTCTTCCTCCGGGAATCCTATTATGGATATGTTGGTACCTATGAAGGCTTTCCTTACATCTTGTTCGTTTGCCTGTATGAATTCTCTCATTTCAACACTTAGGTTGTCAGAAACTGTGTTCTTTCGTTGTTCCTTGAGGTACTCTTGGAACTCTAATCTAGATATTGTTTTCATACCATGTCCTCCATTACGTTTTTGAATATGTTGTTGATTTGATCATTATTGAAGTCGCTATCTAAGAGTTTTTGCTTGATAGCATAGAGTTCTTCCTGGGCATCTAAGAGTTTTTTCTCTTGTTCTTCATCATGTTTAGTGATGAATAGGTCCTTTACTTCTAATCCATTGATTGTGGATTGGAATTTCTGTGGTAGATCCTCGATTTTCTCGGCAGATTCTATAAAGGCTTCTGCTAAGCAGAGTACCATTGATAATTCATCTGGAAAATCGGCGGGAAGTACTGAGACTTCCCATTCCCGATATATAGCCTTAGCTAAGGCATCATTATTGATCTTCATATTATATGTCTTTGATTACTGTTGTGAATATTTTCTTGATCTCTTCTTCAGGTATGTCCTGATTCTTTAGATTCTCAATGATGCTATAGAGTTCTTCTCTGGCATCAAATAAGGTTTTATGTTCCTCATCTGAGAGAAGTCTTTGGAAATCTATGGTACCATCATGGAATTCTACATTGTCTGGAGTTTCCCATTGTAATGGTGTAGTATCATCTCCAGGATATCCCTCTATGAGAATTTCGGTATCCTCGGGGAGGATCATTAGGTTTCCTACTGTAACTGGACCTTGATAAGTTTCTTTTGGTTCAGAGAGTAGTTTTACTTGTTTCCTAGCTGGGCAGTATTCAAGTTTTGATACATATACTGATCCTTGTCCACCAAATACTAAGTAGGTGATTGGATTAGAGACGAAGCTTTTAGTAAAAGCCTCAGTCAATCTGAATTGTTCTATTGTCATAGTCTGTATAATTTGTTAGGTAAGAAGATTACATTTCCGTATAAGTCCTGAGCATTAGGTCCCAGGATACCATTGAGTAGTTTAGAGGCTTTCTCGTTCCTCTTAGAGCCATTGATCATACCTTCTTCGTCGCAGATGAAGTTCATCTTCTTGAAGTCTTTGTGGTTTGTCCAATACCTGAGTTGAATGGGTTGAATAAGGCAACCTTCTTTGATTGCATTTCTGATCTCCTCATAGGTAAAGGTTTTACCCTTTGGAGTCAACTCCTGTGTAGTTCCATCTGTTTTGATCAGTGTTGCCTGATTCAGTGGATAAACTGTTCCATGTTCTAAGTCCATATTGATATTATTTATGAATGTGATTATTGTTTGATTCGTACCAATTGGTAGTCTTAACTAGGTTCTCTCTGACCTTTTCGTAGTTAATTACTAGAGGATCATCGTAGTCAAATCTGTCTGCTAAGTTTAGCATATCTTGATCTTCTACGGCATGCCAATACTGATCGTAGGCATCAATGATTTCTGCCTGGTTATCAATACGAGTTCCCTGCTGCAGAATGTGTAATTCGCAGAAGAGGAGGGAAAGGGCTCCTCCTAAGAGGAAGAAGCCCATGTTTTCTTTAGTTCTTTTTGTCATGATAGAGTATGTTTATTGAAGTTGTACCGATCATTTGTTTAGCCATTAGAATGTAAAGTTCTTCGTCATTCTCAGCTTGCCATGAGAACCAAGGATGTCCTTCCCTGAGTTGAGTGAAGAGCCACTTTGACCACTGATAAGGAGGTTGGTAGTTAACCTCTGTGATTTCGAATTCTACTGTACCACTTGGGTAAGTGTAGCAGATTTTTGAGATGTTGTTGAGTTCCATGTTATCCAACTTTGAAAGAGATTTTGTAGATGTTGTTACCATAAGCAGTGTAATGATCAAATGAGTCATCCAAGCCTATAGAGTTCTCGTGAATAGTTTTGCAGAGGTTTAAGCATTTGTCCTTAGCAGGGCAATTAAAGATAAGATCCCAATGAGCAATGTCATGAGAGATGATTACCGTGCAAAGCATAAGTCTAACCTCTGTACCGAGCATTGAGAAAGGAGTAGGAAGAAGTTCCTGGCAGATAACATCTTGGATAGCATGAGGATCCAAGTCATTAGTTAGAACTAAGGCATCCTTTAAGATAGGCATTGCCTTAGTTAAATCGGGTTGGAATGTGAAATAGTTGTTGTACATAACTTTTGAAGTTTAAGGAGGTTTCCCTCGGTTTAATACTATTTTTTATATGTGCAAAATTAATAAAAAATTTGCATATATGCAACCTGAATTTAACCTTTCTGTAGCCGAAAGGTTAGTTGTAGTCAGGTGTAGGAAAGTCATCTCCAGTTCTAATGTCGATTCCAAATTCGTTGTACTCTGATTCTTCTTGGATATCCTCTTCGTCATCTTCTCCGAAGATATCTTCCCAGCATTCAGGACATATACCTGACATTAGAATCTCCCTTTGATCGGCAGATAGGTTTGGAAATGCTCTCTGGATATTTTTGCCGGCCATCCAGTCATAATATTGGCTATCATCAACCTCAAGAGTCTGAAGTTTGTGGCAATGTGGGCATATTTTCTCGATTTTCATACGCGTTGTCCGTTAATGTATATTACTAGTATGTTGATGTTTCCAGGTTTTACGTACTTTTATAGCAAATACCTTTAGCCTGTTTCGAAGTTCGTAAAGTGGTTTATAATTTTGCGGCTGCGTTGAACCTCCCATCCACTTTAAGAAGCCATTAATGGTCATGTAAGTTGGTATTTCTCCAGTTACTACTAGAAGATATACTTGATCTTCGTCCCATTTAATAGAGGCCTCATGGATGTAAGATACCTCCTTATTAGTGGGCCAGTTAGGTATACATTCGATAGGCTGCGCTATAGTCACTTTTCCATCGTCTGTGTAATCGCAAAGATAATTGTAAATTTGATGTCCTATTCGCATAATACAAGAGTTAATTACAGTTTACTTTCTGGAAATTCTTCAGATAGTACCTGATAGGGGATGACTACCAGGTACTTCCATATAAGTTTCAATAGAATCATGGTAGGAATATGTTGTTAGGATATTCTACTGCTGGTTCTGACTCATTTTCCTTGATAATACCTTTGTCTACCAGTTCATGGTACTTTTTCTGAATCCAGCAAGCACTAATATTAAGTTCTTCTGGACTTTCAGAGAAATGCTCCTGGAAATAGGGTTCTGCCCAGTCCCGGATATCTCGGTCGAATCCAATGATACCGTTCCATTCAAGAGCTTCTTGGAAAAGCTCCAAGTTACTCATTTCTACCGCTTCTTCGGTAATAGCATCCTCATTTACGAGGTACTCAATTAATTCTGATCTGTCCATTGTTTAACATTTTATTAAGTTATACATTAGTCTCGGCATCCGCCTGAGCCTGTGAATTCGTGATAAGCTTTCTCGTTATAATAGTCTTCAGATTCTGAGTCATCTGTGAGATTATTAAACTGTCCCTGAGTGTAGTTGTTAAAGTGAGAAGCATGTGCAATGTCTCCTACCTTGGTTTCTACCCATGATACCTGAGTAAATTCTTGGATGAACTTATAGGTTTGTTCTCCAGAGCAACCATTAGGATTGAATGTGTAGACTCCAGCGAGTACCATTAATTCGTTCATCCTTTCGTGGCAGTAAGATTGAATACCATAGAGATCTCCATCATAGTATTCTGCTTTGTCGATCTCATGTTTAACAATACGCATGAGTTGTGCATCTAGAGCATCTAATGCGTTGTAGATAGCTCTACTAATGTTTTCTGCAAGTTGCCTCTCATTGAGGAGGTTTTCAGCAATTTCCAAGTGGATGTTTTCGTTGTGATCCATGTTCTGTTTTGTTTATAGGGTTTATAAATATTATTTTATCGGTGCAAAATTAATAATAAAAAATGAATTATGCAAATAAAATAATAAAAATTTTATTTTTGGCTATGTTAGGCATAGTTCTAGTAGTTCTCTATTAGTTTTATGCAAAACTAGTTCTAGTAATTAGTAATAAACTCTAGAACTAGGATAAAAGTAATGCCCTCTACCTATCGCAGGCAAAGGGCATTGGCAGAAAAGCACAACTTGGGACAGATTCCGATTGTCCCTAAGAAGGCCTTTACAATTAGAAAAATTCAGCATCGCCTTCGCAGGTTGAGTTGCTGGATAGTTTTTTAGTTCTTACTAACCGTATGTAATAACATATAGTCCATTATGCACGTAGTCCGCTTAAGATATTACTTGTCTTTTAGTTGAGCAAGTAACTTCTTTCGTTTTTCAGCTGGCAGACCTTCAAGGATAGCATTGATATCTGCCTGGGCTTTGTTGACATCTGCTTCCTCCATGAATTCTATGAAATCATCTTGGTCGATATCAAAAGGTCTGAGAAGAGAGATTACTGTACCTTCTGCTTTCATTTGAGGCAAATACTTCTGTAACAAAGTTTGGCTTGCTCCATTGTAAATGTCTTGGAACTCCCATGAGTCATCGTCTAAGAGATCTTCTCTGATGTCTACCTTGATGTCCTTGTTAAAGTTAGCATTCTGAATTCTAAGGATGCACTCTACTGTTTTGTTCTCTGTCTGTTCCATACTGTTGTTATTTTATAGGGTTTATATTATTTTTATATCGGTGCAAAATTAATAAAATATTTTTATATATGCAAATCCTATAATAACCAATATGAGCCATCAGGTGAGATATGATTCGGCTATTGATACAGGTTCTGGATCAGGTATATCTACATCCTCTTCTTCATAGGAATCAAATTCAGGATCTTCTTCATCTGGGTCAATTCTCATTTCTATTTCTCTTCTCATAGCATGTCTCTCCTTTGAGGACATTTCTATTGCACCTTTGTAGTCATCAGTAATTTCATTTAGCTCTTGCCTATTTACATTAAATGTAGAGCCATCATTTTCCATCCCATCATTTGCTACAACGGTTGGAAGTTGTTTTAGATCATAAGCCTGCTCCAGATATTTAGCCTGATCTGACTTATCTTCAAGATATCCAGCATTTTTAGTAATAAGCTCCATAGCTTCTTCCCTACTAATGTAGTTATTCTGCTGGACATTATTCTGTTGATTAAGGTTAAATATGTTGACATTACCTCCTCCACCTGTAAGAGTACGAATAACCTGTTGCAATGAAGCAGAAGTTTCAAGCCTCAATTTAAGAGCCTTATTGAGCTCTGCTGAAATGAAAGGTGTATAATGACCATTTTGTGATGCCTTCAATATATCAACCTGCTGCATCACCTCCATCCTGTCTTCCAGAGCCCATGCCAGTTGCTGGCCAAGCAGACCATTTATGAGATCTTGTTGGATTTCAGGTTGCCATATTTTTGATGTAAGTATATGGTCACGCATATAAAGTTGGATGTACTCTATAGTAATACCTAAGGTTCTTGCTAAGGTATTGATATCCATAGGTACACTACCAAATTTACCATTACTCAGGATCCAATTATGGATAATGTAGTTGTAAAGGGCCTCTTGGGTTTCCTTTGATTTATTCTGCTGATACTGAATAGCAAGAGCAGTAGTTCCCATAGGTCTTGGGAATCTATAGAGGTTTTCTTTTTTTGCCATATCTACCATATAAGTAAGCTTTGCGGATGTCTACGTCTTCTCTATATTCTAGCCATTGTAATTTTCTAAGCAAGTACATATCAAGTTCATGAATATAAAATACTGCGTACCAATTTCCTTTGCTTGTATGTATGAGGTTAAATGCTTTATCGGAATATAAATCCCGAGTAAAGGATTGATCTCCGGTTTTAAACGGAAAATCAAGGTAAAGCCTATAAAAAGGCCCTACCTTGAAATGATTGCCTCCGAGCTCAAGGATTTCGTTTTCCTTTTTTCGAAGGTTTAATTTTTGTCTTGTCTTCATCGGAATGTAGTTTATCGGATAAACCTTTTAGGGGTGCCCATTGGGCAGCAGCGATCTTTTTCTTGTGATCAATTTTGTCCTGCACGTCCTTGAATAGAACCTTTCTAGATTCTATTACGTAGGATGCGTAGAATACATTCCAGAGGCCCTTTGAGAGAGGCTTTTTTCCAGCCTTCTCTATCTGGGCAGAGATGTCATTATATACCTTCTGGGCTTGGGCAACTTCCTTTTTGAAGGACCTGTACTTGAGATACCCAGTGTGGGGATTATAATCATCGGATTCTCTTAGTGAATCCAGGAAATCAAGGCCAAATCGTTTAATAAACTCTTGGCGATTAAAGTTATATCCGGGCTGATCCATTCGGAACAGCTGGCAATATTCTTCAGCTGATAGTTTCATTTTGTTCTTGCAGTTTTAAAGTTGTGTCACTTCTAACGATTTGAAATAGGAATCCGTGCAGTTCATCTTCATAGTATGATGACCAAATGCAACCTTGTAATCTGAAAGGATTTAAACTCTTAGCTCCTTTTGGAATACCTGTAATATACAGGTGATGAGTACAGGTTTCATATGGTTTTACTACCTGGAACATATTAGCAGGATCTTCTTCGGTAGGACTTATATAAAGTCCTATAAGGTAATAGTCTGGCCATTTAAGATTATCCCTGTTTTTATCAAGAATTACTACTGGATAGGTTATTTCGCCTATTTTTGTAGTTCCTTCAACAGATTTACCGTCTTTAATAATGTTCAGTTTACCTTTACCGATATAAGTGTTGTATGTTACTTGTTTAAACATTCGTATACTATTACATGGGTTACACCTTTGGATTCTATTACCTTAGTATTATTGAGATTCATTTGGAGACCTTTAAGGGCATCTCTAGATTCCTTATCTAGTCTTCCACGGTTTCTCTCAACTTCGTACATAGTAAGTATACTATCTGGATCTCTTTGAAATACAGATATAGGTCCTGAGAATTCTATGTGATAGATTCCAGGCTTATCGCCAAGGACATTCATACGTTGCTTAAAGGAATACTTACCTTTTACGTACTCTACCTTTACGTTTCTTAGTTTTATTTTCTCTGTGGACATAGATTCTTACATTTTCTAATTGGTCCTTTACTGCAGCTTGGACGAAGATTGCTATAGGTAAGAAGAAGAAGTCCCGGATGTTAGAGTTATTGATATAATAATCGTACAATCTCTCGAACTTCTTCCTCGTTTTGTACCTAACGTCCTTTGATACCAAGTAGCTCTTGATACAACGTTTGTGTAGCTCAATAAGCTCCTTGAGATCTTTCTTCAGTTCCTTTTCAGTAAATATGTGATATCTAGGAGCAGATGTTGCCATAATCAGAAGATTAGGGAATGGCTTAGATTGCCATTCCCGGTTTGAGTACTTGAGCTGTGAAGGTATCGAATGCCTTCTTAGCTGCCTTGTATTCCTTAGAGCTCTGATCCTGGATGAATCTGTTCATCTCCCTCTCCAGTGAACGATATTCGTTACGGGTAGCTTGTCTCCATGACTTCTTCTCGTCCTTGGTCATCTCCCTCATCTGCCCGGTTTCCTCGTCCTCCTTGAGTGGATAGATGTACTTGACCTCCCTTTCGGATACGACCTTCTCCTTGATGGATGCCTTCTGTTTCTTGGCAACATCCTTGACGGTTTCGTCCTTCTTCTTCTTAGACTTGGCAACTGGAACTTCGATGACCTCAGCCTTAGAAGCTTTCTTGGACTTCTTATCCTTCTTGGATTTCTTGTTCTTCTTCCCTGAAGCAATGGCTTCAAGATTCTCCTTGATAGAGTTCTCTTCCTGAGAAGAAGTTGGGTTAGTAACTTCCGTTGCATTAGCAACGATTTCCTGGTTCTCTACCTGAGCAGTGATCTGCTCCTTCTTGGTGTTGTTCTTTTTCGTTTTCATAACTAAACGAGTTTAATTGTTAATGGGTTTTTACGCCCGTGACTAATGTTAATTATTGAGGGATCTTTTGTGTAAGGCTTCCCTGCAGTTCCTTGCTTAGGATTTATTAATTATTTTTATCGGTGCAAAATTACATATTATTTTTTATATATGCAAATTTTTTAATGAAAAACTTTAAAAAATGTGAGGTTTTCCCTTTGGATTGCCTCTTGAAGATCATTGGAATATCTCTGGTGGATATAGGATCTCATCCTCTGGATCAGATATAAAGTCATCCCAATGATCTTCTACATAATCTAAGTCCATTACTACCTTTTGAGATGGTATAGTTATTGTTAAAGTATAATCATCATGGCTCCAATCTCCAGAAGTTATCCATTGAGATACTTCGTAAGTCTCTGTAGTTGGGATAACCTTGATACTCTTTATGATTTTACGTGCTCGTTGTCCGCTATCAATATTACTAGTATAATGGGATTCTGTTTTAGGAGGTTCATAAGGAATATGTTTAGATTGTACATTCCAGGGCATGGAATCTATTTGTGCAATGATTCCAAAACAAAGAAGGCTGCCCAGGAATAATCCCAGGCAACCGTCAGTAGTTTTATTATTACTTGTATTCATATTTCTTAATATTGAAGTCTCCTTTTACTAGATTAGCATTAACCCATTTACCTTTTGATTCAGCTTGGGTAAGCCCCTCGTAAAGATGACCAGCACCAAGGTACCGATAGCATTTTAGGTTCTTATACAGAATGAGTATATCTGTATGTACTCCATCGGCAATTTTGGCATAGGCCTCGATATTAGATGATTCACAAGGAGTAAATTCTACTCCGAAAAACTTCTCGAATACTTTGATGTTGGGATTTTTCATATTAAATGAGTTTTAAACGTTTGAATTCTTCCATGAGGGGTTCAGCCAATATCTTGGCATCTGGATGAGGTTTACCAGTAGTACCTAAAGCCCTTAGATCAAAGAAGTGTTTCCAATCTGAGATGAAGGCCGTATGTACTAATTCGGTACGAGTATCTAAGGCCAATACTGTTCTTGCCTCTTGTGCAGTTCTACCTAGTCTCAACATGTTCAGATAAGAATACTCAGCAGCAAGATTACCGAATAACCAATACCTAAGAGCATTCCAATCGTCATAGTCTTCACCAATGTAGATTTCTTGGCACATTGCCCTAAGATTAACATTAAGCTCCTTAGTTTCTTCGCCAATGATTTCTTTAATCCAGGTTGGACATACTACAGCAACTTGACCATCATATTTGTCTTTAGAGTAGTTACAGTATCTGGTAGATTGTTCTGCAATAGAATCAACCCTGTGCCTATTGTACTCTCTAGATATTGCTATCTGAGTAGTAAAGCGAACTGTTACCCTCTTTTCATGATATTCAGTTGGATAAGTGATATATTGTAGGTCATCTTGCCAGCCATTCTCAATGATCACCCTATAATTAGTAGTGATATAATAAGAATGTACTGGAGCATTAGCAGTACCATGTTGTACGTGATGTACAAAAGAGAATTTGTTCTCCTTATACTTATCAACTATGTAACCTACTACATCTGTCCAGTTATATGGTGCAGCATACTCTTCAATACGATATTTATCCTCAGGAACTGTAGTAGTGCAGTTCTCTTTAGTGATATTCAATGTGATATATACTGTACCATGTTCAAGCATAGCGCCATGACCTGATTTAATCAGCATCTCTGCGAATTCCTCTGGAGTTCTTTTAGATTCTGAATCGTAACAAGTCTGCCCTGCTATTTTAATTTGCTGAAGAACTCCTTCTAGTAGAGGAGCCTGTTCCAGTATTTCGAATTTTGGTTTTAGGATTCTCATAGGATTATACGATATTCAGGGTGAAACTTACGTTGTGCTGCAGTAATAATAGACCAAGCTCCAAGTACTCCTTCTTGGTTAATGTTAACCCATTCAGATTCCATCTTCCAAAGAATGTATGAGCAAAGTGAAGTCTGATACTCATTGAGCAGCTTTATCATATCAGGAGATTGTTTCATATCCTCATACATTTGGATATGATTATCGATAGCCTCAGTAATCTCTTCAGGCTTTACCTGTAAGAGTTTGCAAAGCTCATCCTCTGAAAACTCCTGTACTTGTTCTGTTTTTAACTTCTTGAGTGCCTCTATCTGGATTTCGGCAATCAATTGGATAATGTTGGCAGTGTTTTGTTCCATACCTTTTTAAATTTTTACAAAATTACAAAATTATTTTTATATATGCAAATTATTTTGCAATATTCTTTAGTTCTGGTAGCTGATAGTTATTAGTAGTTCTGAAACTTCCTCTTTCTATTAGCTGCTTTACGAGCAGTTGTTCTACTAATATTATATTCTATACAGATCTTAGTAATACTTACTCCTTTAGAAAATTTAATGGCTATTTCTTCGGCAGTTTCATTAGTAAGTTTCTGACATTTTCTATTACCACTTTCAGTTACATGTTTCATATTCTCCTCAGGAGTTACCCATCTAAGATTCTGTACATGATTGTCAGTAATGTCATTATTTATATGGTCTACCTCTTCTTTATTATCTGGATTAGGTATATAAGCCATAGCTACTAACCTATGAGCATAATAACATTTGCCTTATCTTTGAGTAAAAAGGTAACCTCTTTTATTCTTATTGAATTTTACCTTAGTCCAAACCAAAGGATGATATTCTCCAGGTTTCCCATTTCTTGGATAACCAATTCTTGGTGTAAGGTGTCCAGACTTATCAAAACGTGAATAGAGGGTACCACCTCTTGTTATGTGGTACCCTACTAATCCTGGAATATTATCAGTTTTCATTATTCACCATTTCTTTCGAGTTCGAGACGCTGGCCTACCTTAGTCGAGTAGAGAATCATCGCATCGTACTGCTCGTGCATGAGTTCCTTCTTCTTATCTGACAACTTCTCGAAGATTGGCGACTTGAAGAATGAGCACAGCTTATCGGCACGCTCCTCAACCTCGGCGATTTCGTCTTCCATGCGTAGTACAAACGAGTCAGCAGTCTGAGTCAGTCTCCAGTCGTCGGCGAAGATATCTTCCCATGTAGGAATGTAGTACGTAGCTCTGGCTGGTGTTTTCTCATCGTCCACAAACTCAAGGATGATTACCTGGTCGTGGTACTCGATTTCTCCAGAACCTACTGTCGAAATCTTAGGCTTCACTATTTCCTGTACTGAGGTCATCTTTGGCACGATGTCCTTAGCTATACGCTGAGGAATCTGCATCATGATTTCCTTGTTACCATTAACGTCCCACGCTTGGCGGGCTGCTGTGCCACCATGTCGGAGACACTGAATAACTTCTGCAAATTTTGCCATAATCAGTTAATTTTAAAATTAATCCCTAAAGTTTTTAAATATTAAACCTCTACCTTTTAGTTTTTCCCAAGCGGTAGCTGGTATTTCTACATCAGGAGACCATCTAATAAAGAACTTAGAAGGTTTCTTTTCCGGATTCAATATAAGCTGTCTCTGTTCAAAAGAGAATTTAAGCCTTTCCTCTTCTGTTTGATAAGCAGGAAGTTTAGTAAACTCTACTGAAGAGAATGAGAGAGTCTTTTTGCTCTCCTTAATCTTAATAGGAGATTTACGTTCCTTATAGAGATAAGGTACTACCTTTTTGGAAGGTCCGTCCATAATGGAGAATCCGAAGATGATCATAGGGTCAAACTTATCGGTTTTAGGATCCTTTCCTTTACGTATGCAACGTACCATCCACGATAGTGAATGTAGATACTGCCCATTATGATGAGGTTCTCCTACGTCCTTAGAATTGAAGTTAAATTCTGGGAAGTAATACTTAAAGTCCTCTGTAAGGATGAATACAAAGCCCAGGTTTCTAAGGTATTTAATTACCTCGGATTGGTTCTTTCCTTCCTTAGCCATATTTTCTACTTCAGCCAAAATATCCTCCCTTGGTGACTCAGTTAGCGCAGGAGCAGATGAACTTGGTCTCCCTCTTCCAGGTGTTTGAGGTTTGAGTGGGAGAGTACCATTGAGTTGGTCAATGTAGTTCTTGAAAGAGGCTATATCCTCTTTGTTTACCAGAGTTACCTCAAGTCGAATTGGGCCATCATGTACAATTTTTGGACCTGCTAGTAGTTCAGTATAAGAATCCACTAACCTATCACTAGTTACAGCTCCATTTGCTTCTAGTAACGTTACCCTCATTTTAGGCTTAAATACCTTGTTCTCAGTTGTAGCCTTCTGAGGTTCTTGCTGTTGTTTTTTCTTTTTATCTTTTTTCATATCCTTAAAGTTTTCGATAAGAACAAAAAAACCGGGGCCAAACTTAATTGACACCGGCGGCTAATTAGAGAAATTTATCCCTAAAAAGATGAAGGGGTTTAATCCTCCTCCTTCTTTACCTTCTTGGCCTTCTTCTTAGAAGATTTCTCCTCCTTAGAGGCCTTTTTCTCCTTCTTCTTATTCTCAACCGGAGCCTCTTTAGGAGCCTTCTTTTCCTTCTTAGGAGCAGTACCTCCGTTAGCAGCCTTTCTCTGCTCCATACGGTACTTCTTCTTCTCGGCAGAAGTCATGTCCCGCATCTTGCCGGTTTTTTCATCCTTTACTTGAGGGTAGTCATACTTCGTTGCTGCCCTACCTTGCTTTTTCTTTTCGGTCTTAGGAGCCTCAGCTTCCTTTACCGCCTTCTTGGCTTTCTTAGCCTTCTTGTCTTCCTTAGCCATTTTTAATAATTTAATGTTGTTTGACTTATCGAGAGCAGGATAATTGGCCATTACCTTATCTCTCTCCTTATTTAACTTATAAACTAGTTTCCTTAATTCTGGATCAGTCTGAATCCTTTTTGTGTCCGATGGATCAATGTTATGATCCTTGAGATATGCTATAAGAGCTCTTTTGGCAGCATATAACTCCGGAACCTTTTCTTTAGGATATTTTCCCATTTCGAAAGTATATAGTTTTACCTAACCGAATTTCGTAGGTATTCTTTGAATTTCTAGAATCTTTATAAATTGATAGCCATGGAATTTACAGTAAAGCTTCAATATGTCTTCTATTTCTTCATTAGTCACATTGACTAAAAGAGCTTTAGAAGTTATAAGTTCTCCTCCATTATTAGTATCTTTATACTCATAAGTGATATTGCATACGCAACCTCGTAAGATATTATTAAACTTCTCCTTGAAGGTAAGAAGCTTTTTATAAAGATATCTTCTTGTATGTATTAATTGTTGAGCTTTACCTCTTTTACCGTTACGGTTAGCCTCACCTATCTCTTGATATAAGGTTTTCATTTTAAGATAGGTAAATTCAACCTCTTCGAGTAAATGTTTTATACGTGATCCCATTTTGGTCTTTTTATTGGTTCAGAATCCATACCTTCGGTTAGTTCATCCAAATATAGAGTTATTTCCTGTATGCAAGAAATAAAAAATTCCTTTTCTCCTTGGCTTATCCCAGGATCTTCTAGTGCATTATTATAATCTTCATTAAGATTTATAAGTGCAACTATTGTAAGTTCTCTTCGAATCTCCTTTTGGTCCATAGCCTATAAACATAAAAAAGGCCCAGCTTTTAACTGGGCCCATTATGAACAACAACCATTAATTGAAAAGATCGGTGGTGCCCAGGAAATTAATCCTCGTCCTCCTCCTCTTTTGCGGCTTTCTTAGACTTCTTCTTAGCCTTCTGCTCCTCAGTCTTATACTTAGCAGCAACGATGGTACCGTGACCCTTCTTTGCCTTGACTGTGAGATCTCCAGGAACCAGAGTAGTGTTAGAGCTGAGAACATTGCCCTCGGCATCATAAGCAACTGAAGTAACCAGGACTCCGATATGCTTACCGTTAGCCTTGAGAGGATAACCAAAGTTCTTTACGCAACCACCATTCTCAGTAGCAATGATGTCAATCTGCTTACTGTTGGGTCTCTGCTCTGCAGGACGATTCTTAAGAGCTTCCATACGAGCCTTTCTCTTTGCAGCCTTCTCGTCTACGGGAGCAGCTGCCTTCTTTTTCTTGTCTGCCATAATAGCTTTAAATTTTGTTGTTTAACTTTGAAATGATTTATTTAGGATGTACCTATGTCTTTATAGTTAAGAAAGGTAAGAATTACTTCTTACCCTTCTTGCCCTTACCCTTTGCAGGTGCTGCCTTCTTAGGAAGCTTGATGCCGAGTTCCTTAGCGATGGCAGAACGGAGCTTCTCGATGTCCTTCTCATCAAAATCATCAGGTGAGGTTTCGAGTTCCTTGTCGTCGCAGAGGTCTTCGAGTTCTTCGAAATCCATTTCGGCGAGAGATTCAGGAGTGACTTCATCGTCATCGTCGTCGTCGTCCTCATCGTCGTCCTCATCCTCATCCTCATCCTCATCGTCGTCCTCATCGTCGTCGTCGTCGTCGTCGTCCTCATCGTCATCGTCGTCGTCCTCATCGTCGTCCTCATCGTCGTCGTCGTCCTCATCGTCGTCCTCATAGTCGTCCTCATCGTCGTCGTCCTCATCGTCGTCCTCATCGTCATCGTCGTCCTCATCGTCGTCCTCGTCGTCGTCCTCAGATGAACCGAAGAATTCAGATGCCTGCTCTGCCGAGATAGCAACGGTTGTGATGATTGCATAACTACCATCTTCGTACTTAACGAGGATAGAACCATTTCCCAGATCAAGGCGTGCAACTTCCTTGAGTTCAGCAGCCTTCTTTGTCTTTTTGTTTGCCATAATTGTTTAATGTTTAAATGTTAATATTATATGGATATAATCCGTTTCTGATTTTCGTTTTCAGAGTTGAATAGTTTTACCTCTTCTAGAAGTTGATTCATCTCTTCTTGAGAGGCAATTGTTTTCTTTTCATCAGGCATTCCTTTGCAAACCACTAATACTGATATAGGCCATATAGAATGATGATGAAGCTTAATGCTCTGTTCCATGTCTTAAAACTTTTGTGTAACCTTCTAATATGTACGGATCCCAATTATCATATATATAGGGAACCGAGGGTCTCTTTTCAATTGCAGAAATGTTATCGGTATATTTCTTAGGATGAATCCACCAATGCCCATTTATTTGCCTATTACTTGAGACATAAGCATATAGATCATGGGTTTTCAAGTCTTTCACATACCCCATAAATTCGAACTGTTTTTCAAGTTGGTCATCTGTGAGATTTATGTGAACATAAGGTAATCTTGCCCAGATTTTATCCCAGGCCTTTTCCCATTTAACGGCTTCCTCAAAGTGTTCTTTTCTAAAAGGCTCTATGATCCTTTGATGTGAATATAGAGATAGAGCATAAGCCCAAATCTTAGGTGTATACTCATCCTTATATTTATCAAATATCACCCGTCCTGTACCTCCGTGAAGTCGGTCTAAGCGATGGTATCTCCTGTAAGATAGCATCATTAATCTCTTTTCTCTTTGATTGGAGATGCTTCTTAGATATTCCCTGTCTACTACCATAAAATTGTTGTTTATACCATTTATTAAACTTAGTTATACCCTGCCTTCGTTTTCTCTGTAAGAGAACTGCAAAGTATCTCCTTCGATGTTTATCGTAAATAAACTCTGGAGGGTAGATATATTTCTTTAGTGATCCCCAGTATATGTGTTTTATCTCATACCTTTTACTGGATTGAACATAAACCTCTTTCTGTATACCATGTTCACCAAAGTAAACTTCATGAGGATATTTCTGTTGCTTGAACACCTTCATACCTTGTGCTCTAAGCTCCTTCCCCGATATGAAATGTACATATTGAAGAGCATCTACTCCATATAAAGACGTTAGGATATGTTTGGCATGTACTCTAGAGTAAAACGGTATCTGGCAGTATTTCTTCTTATAGAAGCTTTTTTCTGTCACTGCTCGGCAATGTTTATAACTGTATTTAGTATGGTATGACCAAGCATATATCGCTTTAGAGTAAACCTTATCAACGTCCCTCCTGAGCTTTACCATTATTTAACTCCTCTTTTTGCTTTCCTATACCAAAGAGATATGGACTTGGCATTAGCATCTGGAAACTTCTTGAGAACTCTTCTTGTTACTCTTTCTAAGTCATAACCTTTTGCTGTTAACTCAAAGGTGTAAGATTTCTTAGTCCCTGCAACTAGACCTCGTTCATCTCTTGGTCTTCTTTTCTTTTCTTTTGGTTTCTTGACTCCCTTTATTCGTTTTGTTCGTCTAGATCCATCTTCTTGTTCTTCTCCCAGAAACCCAAGACGAAGGCGTGAACTCCTTAGTGGGTCATCCTTCGCATATCCTCTTTCTGAAAGTTGGAAGTCCATCCATTCATCGTATTTATCGATGAGAGAAGGATCGGGTTGATTACTTGTGCTGTTAATGAAATTAAGCAGAGCACCAATACTGTTCCCAGTTGCATCTGGGAAAGGCATACCAAGGATAATGGCTTGCCTCTTAATGTCCCTGTAAGTCATAGAACCTCCACCAGATCGCATTGATCCAAGAAGTTCATATTTACCTCTTGACTTCTTTAGACTTGTTGTTGAGTTCTTTGCCATGTTGTATATCTTTTGTTATTAATTATTTTTATCGGTGCAAAATTACATATTATTTTTTATATATGCAAATTTTTATATCTATTTTTTATAAAAATCTGAGGCTGCAGCTCTGGTTTCTCCTTGGTTCTCTTTATTCTTCTTCTTAGCCCTTTTCCTGGGCTTATGTTGGTTATAGGCCATATCCAAATGTTTTGTAGAACATTCCATATTGTTTACCTCATTATAATTAATGGCTTTATGTATGATCTCTCTATACTCAGGCCAAAACTTCTGAGATAACTTTATGCTGTAGGTCCTATCCTGATATTGAGTTGCCAAGAATCCATAAGTATCTGCATCTTCCCGATTATCGAATACATAAAGGTAGAACTTAGAAAGTTCCTTCACTACTTCTTCTTCTGGTCTTATCTTAAGAAGATAGTATCCATCAGTATATAAGTTCTTGGATATCAAAGCCACCCAATATGCTTTCTTTGAAGGTTTAACCTTATAAAACCAACGTTCTCTAATTCTTTCTAGTACAAAATCTGGATTATGATTAAGAATATACTTAAGAAGTATCTTTTCTCTCTTGTTTTCTCGCCTTTTGAATGCGCTGGGCTGCTGTAACATTCTTGGGAGAATACGATGATTATTCCATCTATCAAATTCGAAAATAAGCCTTCTTGTACAAACATCCCACTCATCATCAGAATCCTGTAATAAGTTCATGTTTCTAATGATACTTCTCTGATTTACACAAGGTACCATATTAGCAGAATCTCCTGAAGCTAATACTGCGTCCTTGTATTTCAATCTCTTCTCTATACAAGCTTCGATAAAATCTCTAAACTGTTGTTCACAAGGACTATCTGGTCTGAATATACTACCATGTTCATCGAAAAAATCTGTGAACAATTTAAAGAACTTTTGAGACCTTTCTCTGATCTCAATGTACTTGTAATGGGTAATGCCTAAAACATTACCAGCTTCCCAAGAGGATTTACCTTCGGAAAGCTGTAAAAAGAGGGATTGCTGCTCTATCGGTTTCAAACAATCCCAAGCCTGTGATTGGGCTGATGTCATTGCCATAATATATTACTTTTGATAATTTAATTTTAAGCTCTTTAGATGTCTTTTATTAGGTACTCTAGTTACCTGCTCATTAGTCACTCTATTTAAATCACATTTCTGCTGATCTGCTAACAACTTTCTGGGATCAAAATCTTCGTAAACGCTATAGATTACTAATTCCATAGGCAACCAGCTTACAATCTTATAAGTTTCTGGATAAGTAAGTAACTGTACCCTTTGTTTATCCCAATCAACTTCTTTAACTATGGCATCTACTCCTATATATGGATAATGCCTAAGTGTAATAAAGTCTCCTTTGTTTAAAGCAGTAATATCTTCGAATTTCAACCTTGAGTTTTCTTTGGATATATCTAAGAAACGCTTTACCTCACTTCTTGGAACTCTAGCTATTTGAGAAAAGTCATCGAATACATCCAGATTATCTACTCTTGGCCTCTTACCTCTACCTCTATGTAAAGTCTCAGTATTTTTCAACCAACCTCTAATTCCAGGGATGGTTCTTTTCATCCTAGCCATGTACTGCCTATCAAATACTTTCTCAGTAGGTACTCTCATAAAACCGTAGTTAAATAAGATGGGAACCTCAGTATCAATATACTTACCTCTACTGGACTGATGATCTATGTATTTTATAGTAGGTACTATAGCTTTCACATGCTTATACCCACTATCCTTAAGATCTTTATTTATATCTTTATAATACTTCTCCTCTAAGTAGAAGATACAGTATGAATAATGAGTATTTTTCATATTACTTAAAGGATTTTCTTGATTCTTTACGAAGAGCTTTGTGTAAAGCCTTATATGATTTCTCTTTCACCTCAGAAGCCATGTAGACGAATAATGGGCTTTCAGAGAAATCCAACTCTGGAGCATTAATAATCATCATACGACTGGCTGGTCCAAGATACTTAGATACAGTACTATCTACAACGAAGAAGAATTCTCCTCTAGGCATAGAATTGTATCTCATACAAAGAATAGGGAACTTCTTAGTTCTCTTAGCATCTCTTTGAGCTTGCTCCCAGAAAGAAAAAATCTTACAACGTTTATTACCAAGAAGTACATGTTCAAAACGGATATCTTGGTAGTTCTTACATTCGATGGAAATACAGCATCGATTTTTATGTTTATCATCATTACAAATTAGGTCTGAGCCTAAATCCCGGTTGTTATGAAAACTACCTGAGCCAGGAGTTCTACCGAATTTAAACCCAGACCAATCTGTAAAGTATTTTGCTACGACTCTTTCGAATCTATTGCCTTTCTTTTTACTATTTGCCATAATTTTGGGTTCTATACTTAAGTATATAGTACTTTAGAAAGGCCATCATGTTTAACCACTTGCATGATCCTAGCTTTGTGCAGAGGTAATGACTGATGATGTGAAATTAGGAATAAGTTTTTGTTCTCAAACACCTTTGTAATGAGGTTTATGGCTACCTCAAGTACATCATCAGAAATTCCTTCGAATACCTCATCCAAAAAGGCTAAATTTATACCTCTAGCGGCCGTGAGTGCCTCGTTCATCGCCAAAGCCATAGCAAGGTTTACAAGTGATTTCTCTCCTCCGGAAAGTTCGTCATAATCTATGATAACTCCGTTAGATTCTATGAGTGTAACGAAGTCTTTTCTTACTGAATCAAGGTCTACTTCGAAAGATACTCTAAATCCTAAAATATCGGAATAACTCTCTAGTACATTATTTAGTAGGTCAAGTGATGAATCGAATAGATAAGCTTTAATCCCATTATTTCCAAGAGGTTCAGATATGAGCCAATCATAGTTTTCAAGTTCTCCAAGTTTGTTATGATAGTCTTCATCGATTTTCTTTAGTTTCTTACGATAGCTTTTCCAAGCCTTCTTGTACTTTGGAGATAGGACTTTCTGTTTCTCTTTTTCTAACTCTCGTATTTGTTCATCAATCTCACATATGTTGTCCGCTAATGTATTACACGTCTTATTGATATGAGCATATCTAGTCTTTATTTCCTTAAGTTTGTATTTCCTATTAGTCAACTCTTCTTTTTCTTCTTGACACTCCGTGATCTCCTTAAATGTAGCGTGTAGGGTTTGTAATTTTTTATACGCCAATTGATACTTTTTACTTTTTAGCATTTTTAGGATTTCTGTTACGAAGTCCTCGAGGTCAAGCTGGGTGTCGCCCTTAGCCTTTTTTAATCTTTGAGATACAGAGTTAAGCCGGGATTCCGTTCTAGATATCTTACTCTCGAGAGTAGCTTCAACACTGTCCTTGAGTTCACGTTGTGTTTCCTGAAGTCTTCTAGTGAGTTCAGTTCTCCTTTCTCTAAGCTCTCTACGCTGTCGATGAATTGTTGCTTTCCAGGACCTTTCACGTTCTCGTAATTCGAAGTAAGTATTCTTAGATTCCTCAACCTGATGTTTAAGTTGGTTAGCTTTGTTTTCGATATCATTTGCCTCTACTAATATATCACGACGTTCGTCATTTGCCACTCCTTTTGCTAAATTTAAGAAATTGAGATCAAATACCTCCTCAAAAAGCTTTTTCTTATCAGTATTTGACTCCTGAATAAGTCTTTTTAGACCTTGACCAAACATGATTGAATTAACAAATAGCTGGTAAGTGAGTCCTATAGACTTTTCTATCTCATTTTGTATCTTAGTTTTACCTTTTATATCCAAAGGATAAGCATCTTGATACATTACGAGTCTACTACCTCCTTTACTACCATCTTCTAAAGGTAATTTATAATCTTGACACCTTATGACCTTAAATACACCTTTAGAAGTTTGATAATTTATGGTAATACATACACCTTGATAGTTCTTTGGTCTATATTTCTCCCAAGTTTTCACTTCAGAAACTCCTTTTAGGTCTTTACCATATAATCCCCAAGTGATAGCAGAGAAAATAGTTGATTTACCACTACCTGTGGGGCTATTTATCCAGGTTATTCCGGGAGTATTAAGCTGTAAATGAGTTTGTTCAGCTATACTCCTGAAGCCTTCGATGTTTATTGATAGAAATGTTAACATAACTCTTCTCCTTTAGTTAATACCTTTGTTAATAACTTCAATCGAGTCTTATTTTTATCCCCCTTTTGTTTCATATAGCGACGTGCTAGTTGTTTCTTAGTAAGTTGCTTTGTAATTTTATGTTCAGATTCTATAGTTTTACTAGTAGGCTTAGGTATAACTGTATAATAATTGCCATCATCTTTAATTTCTGACTCATCATATACATCTATGAACTTAGGATAATCATCCCAAGCCTTAAACTTAACTGTAAAATCTTCGTAGATCTCAATATAACCCATTTCACAACCTCTATCTGTTCTCCTCTGTTGTTGAGGAGCACCTACCATATAAATTTTCTTACCTAAACGTTGGGGTTTATGAATATGGCCTATGAGAACAAGTTTGAAAGGCTTTAGTAAATTTATATTTAGGTTTTCTGCAGAACCAACTACTCTACCATCAGTATCAGTAGCTCCTGGATAATCTGTATGTAAGAGTAATATATCTGTCTTTATACTTTTAAGGTATTCATTCAAACCTTGATTGTGATCTAGATAAGGTACTCCATGTACAGTAAAACCTGATTTAGGAAATTCTACAGTCCTGAAATCAATGATGGTAAGCCAAGGAAATTGCCTTGATAAAATATGTACCCAACCTTCTTTCCTATTAGTTGTAGAATTAACCTGATACAGATCATGATTACCGTTGATAGCATAGCATCTAAAAGTACTTGGCAACTTACCCAGTTCTCTATCAGTTATGTTTCTCAATTCCTGGGACATCATCTCTGCTTTATGAAATAAATCTCCACAGAATAAAGCAGGACATTTATATTTATCACAAATCTTAGCTATACGATGTAATACCGAGAACCCATTTAATGTTCTAGAGTTCTCGGTATTAAACTTAGACCAATCATTAAGATGTAGGTCTGAGAATGCTATTGCTATAACTTTCTTACTCATACTTTAAGAGTACGTTTTAGGTAGTTATCAATTATCTCTTTACGAGTTTCTAATCCTGGCTCATCTATCCAGATAACAGAAGTACTCCCATATAGAGTAGTAAGCCTACAAGTATAATACTGTCCTTCAGTTAAATAGATATCTTTTCTACCAATACCTTTATGTATACAAGGAATAGGATCAAAGAAAGTCATTCCCCACTCATTCATGAGATATTTCATGATGTAAGATATCTGAGCTTGGAAATATTTATTAAGTATACGCTTATTGTTATCTTCCATTACCCAATTCTTAACCATGTAAGGAGTAAATCCCAATATTATCAGTAAGTCAGTTTGTTCTACTAAGCACTTCTTACATAACTCAAAGAAATGCTCTAGTTCACACTGAGGAATAGTATCTGACTGTTTATACATAAAGTAAGCTGCAGAATCTAAGAAACTACGATCTGATACATAGGTTTCTTTCTCACTGTAAAGCTTATTACGAAGGTTAAGTATCTGATAGTCCTGAGTATATAACTCTTTCTTATCATGTGATAACATGTCTTTATGAGGTTCTTCCTTTGTTTTTGGTAATAGGTCAGATACACTACCTGATACAAAAGGGATTTGATAAGCTTCCTCTAACCATTTTGCCAAAGTAGTTTTACCTACTCCTGAAGGACCTGCAAATTGAATACGTAGTGGTTTCATTTCAATAACTTTTTAAAGGGTTCGATAAATATATCTGTCATAAATGAGTTAAAAGAGTACTCTATACATACTTCTCTGAACTTCTCATAATTAATCTTTCTTCTGGTATATGTTTTTAGTACCTTATCAAGATCTAAAGAGTGGTTATCTACAAACCACTTCAAATCTATAAGTTGCTTATTCCTCTCATATACCGCCTTCATCTTATCATCAGCATTAAGCTCCAAATACTTAGCTATTGATTGCCACTTATCCAAGAACTTACGAGCTTTAACAGGACCGATGCCAGGAAAACCAGGGATATCATCTGAACTGTCACCCACAAGCGATAAGTAATCAACGGTTTCGTACGGAGTATATCCGAAAAGACTTTCGCAATTAGTTTGCCTAACATATTCTTCTTTCCTTGGATTAAATATCTTCACTCTATCAGTTGTAAGTAACTGATTAAAGTCCTTATCTGATGATACAATTGTTACCAAGCATTCCTTGCTTACCTTTTTAAAATAAAGGTATGCTAAGAGATCATCACCTTCAAAACCAGTAGAATTATTCTTATCAAATAAGTATTTAATTCTTAGCATACGCAGGATCTTCATAATGACTGCCTTTTGTGCAAATAAAGATTCCCTGTCATAAGATATATTTTGACGATGCTCTTTATATTCTGGTAAAAGCTTATCCCTTAAAGGAGAATGACCATTATCAAAGGTAATATACACATCATTAGGTTGGAACCTATCTATATACATGTGTAGAGATTTAAAGAATCCAAAGATAGCTCCACTTGGTTTACCATCTGTACTCTTCAATTTCTCAAATTTGTGAAAGCTTTGGTGTAGTATATTATTTCCGTCCACCAGTAGTACCCTCTTCCTTGCCATAATACTTTTCTTTTAATTTAACTGTTTGTTCTTTCACGTAAAGATAGTTCTCCTCTATAAGTCCGATAAGAATGACAGTCATATATTCTTCATACTCAAATTGTTTACGATAATCTTCTACCAAATCAGAAAGGTACTTCTTCTCATAAACTAATTTTGAGAACTTAATACGTTTCTTCTTTTTCTCTCCAACTTTTAGGTCCTTAGCCATCTGAGCAATATGTATGGCTTTACCTAAATCCTGTTCACCGTTTTTAAATTGGAACCTTGATACATATTTCAGTATCTCACCTTGGAACCAGTTAAAATTAAAGGCGGCAAACACCTTTACTGGCTCAGTTTTAAGCCTTTCATAGTGATTGCCACCTACCTGTTGCTCATTCATCTTGGTCTTCATCGTCTTCTGCGTCATTAAAAGATTCATATTCTACTCCATCGACCGGGAACAGATTTACATTGATTGATTCCAACTTCTTTCGAGTTGCTCCAATGGTGTTGATACCAGCTCTTTTGAGAAGCTTTCGTCTAAGATCATCATCAGATTCCAGTAATTCCCGGAATTTCTCTTCTCCTCTAGCAATCTTCTCTCCTTTGTACTTAAAAACCCCGCCATTACCTTTATCGATAACCTCCTCCTCAACAAAAACCTCATCGAGATAGAAATAGCGATCGAACCCGATATCGTGTAATTTAGGGTTAAAGTATACAGGACATTTAGAGATAGTAGGCTTAGGCGGTGCAACCTTGTTTTTAAGCAGTCTGAGTGTAACCAGCTTTCCAGCCTTTCTCTCTCTTCCCTTAGACTTAACTGTAATGCTTCTACCAGCGAAGAAGGCAACTCTAATTGACGCCCAAAATTTGAGAGCTGCTCCTCCAGTTGTGGTAGTATTATCCTTTCCGAAGCCAACATTGAGGGCAGTACGAACTTGATTGATATAGATTTGAGTAATTCCGAGCCTATAAAACAACTCATTGCGTATACGAAAATATTTATACAATGCCTTAGCTCTACCTCCCATTTCTGCTTTACCTTCTACCATCTTGGCATCGATATTATCAGAACAGTCCATAGCAGCTATTGAATCAACTACCAATAGAATTGGTTCATTATGAGTAAGCTGAGATCTCCAATAAATTGCAAGGTCAGCTACGATATCAGATACATACTCAATACGAGTATCATTAACAACAGTAACATTATCTGGGTCAACTCCATTCTCTTCAGCCCAGGAATTCATCCAAGATTGTTCAGCATCTACCCAGATAACATGACCTCCAAGTTGTTGAGTAGCATAAGCGAAGTTATAAGCTATAAGAGACTTACCAGAAGATTCTTCTCCAGCAACCTCTACAATCTTACCGAATGGAATACCTCCTCCCCATTGATGGTTGAGTGCAAAGAATGTAGAAGGTAACCATAGGTTATGATCATCTACTTCTGATGCCTTCATCTTTATAATTGAGCCATACTTCTTATTAAGCTCATTCAATGTTGGAACTTTCAAACCAACCTTTGTTTTCTTTGCCATATTGTTATAAGTTTAAACTAAAAGAGGGAGATAAGATGTACCTACCTCCCTCCTCACAGCAGTTATTAAAAATGTACCAAGCAATTAGATGTCAGACTTATACTTCTTCTTTTTCTTGTCCTTATCTTTGTCCTTTTTCTTGGACTTCTTCTTAGGTTCATCGTCCTCATCTTCTGAAGAGTGATCCTCATTGAGGAACTTCTCCAGCTTCTCCTCCAACTCATCATATGATTCAATCTGAGAACGAACAATGCCTTCCAAATCAATGGTACCAGCATACTTCTTGTCCAACTTAGTTGGTTTACAAGGACGTACTGTGTAAGAAGTGTCCATTTTACCTGAACCAGAACGTACGATTTTAATATCGTAACCAGTCTTAGGATCAGTCATATCGCCTGCTTCATCCTCATCGAGATACAGGTCAATAATGTCATTGTATACTGATCCTGCGATGAGAATACCCTTGTCTGCTCCATCATGGTCAACCTTGGTTCCTTTGTCGTCCTGATAAATGATTCCTCCAACGACGTACTTACGTCTTGGGATAAGTAGTTTTGCAAGTTCTTTGTCATCTTCATCTTTGGAAGCTTTTAACTCTTGATACTTCTCCATAAAAGGACAAGGTTCATCAAAAGTAGCAGGAGAAATAATACCACCAACACCCTGCAGATAGAACTGAACAACCTCAATTCCGAGTTCCTGATCATCTCCAGGAGATTTTAGACGGATACGAGTACTACCTTCCTTTGGGAAGATCAAACCATTGTTGTTACCTTTGCTTTCAAGAGCCTTTTTTCTTGCAAGCATCTTCTCCTTTGTAGTCATTCCGCTACTGGAGAGCTTCTTCTTTTTGTCTTTGTCTTTCATTGCTTAAACATTTTTATTTTCACGAACGTAAATAATCTCATTGAGAGCCAGTACGGTAAACTCCCATTTATCTTCTGTAAGCTCAATGTCAGTAAGCTTAAGAGGTTCCCAAAGATCAACCTCCTTACCAGCATACAGACCATAAGTGATAACTACTCCGGTATTAATCATACCTTTGTAAGTAATATAATCCTCAGTGATAGGACCTGGGAAGATAACTACACCTTCACGAGGTACTCCTTCTTTACTGGTACCAGGAATAATAAGACCTCCTACCTGAGTATCCTGGTCTTTAGGACTTAAGATAAGAACCCTATTTTCGGTAGGAGTTCCATCTCTCTTTAAAACTTCAGCCAACTTCTGGGCTAAAGTAACTGAAATGTGATTTAATTTGAACATAACTTTTTAAGTTTAAAATGTTTATAACTTATAGTTGTTTACGGATATTCGCATTGAGTGTTCTCAAGATCTGCTCTCTGTTAGAGTAAGCTTGACATATAGAAATAAACTCCGCAGCTTTACCAGCAGCTTCTAGATATCTATCACAAACGGAACGATATTTTTTCGATGATAGTACCTTGTTAGATACATAATCATTATTCCACCTCTCGTTTGAATCTTTGAAATATACCCATTGAGTTGCATAGGTATCTTCCTTTTCTCTTGCTAGAGCGTCCCGTTCTTTAATATATTTATCTCGAATAGCGCATAGTATATAATAACTAGACGGAGAATCCTTAAGCTGTGAGTTCATAAGGTTTTCATTGATAGACAGTTCTTTTTGTATATCAATTTTTAATACCTTACCTTGAAACTTCACCTTTATTGGTTTTATCTTTATATCCTTCATAATCGTTCAGTTGTAACATTAGAACTTGGATTACCTTGATGACGTATAAGAGAACCACAATCAGGACATTCAACTACTGGTCCTTGTAAATCATTACTGTAAGCTACATCAGTTCTCTGATATTCGAATTCAGTATCACATACTGGACATTTAGCTCTGTACTTCTTAGTACTTCCCAGCTTTAAAATCTTCTTCATACTTCTTCATTTGTTTAGCGAAATGTTTAGGATAATCTGATATAGGTATATCACCATACTTTTTAGCTTCCTTCATATACTCATCAACATCAAAGTCTGGCTCAAGCATTTTCCTATAGTCATACCCAGGAATAAATGGAAGTTCCTCAGCCATTGTACGACCTACATGATAATCCATGTCCATTAGTACATCATCAATCTGGAATCCAAAATACTTCTTAGTACTTGGATTACTGAAGATCTTCCACATCTCATACAAATCCCAAGTATTAATTGTCTCAGGAAGTGCATTGAAGTAGTTAGCATCATGTACCAATGTAACTGAGTTCATCATGGGTAACTTACCTTGCCTCATTAAATAATATATAAGGATAGAACCAAATAGACACATATCAGATGCTGCTGATTGACAAGGGAAGTTAAGACCAAGTCTAATAGCATAAGCTTGCTCATCATGATTATCAGACCATATCTGAGGTAATCTACGTTTTCTACCAAATAGAGATTTAATAAATCCTTGTCTCTTAAGGATCCTCTCTTGTTTAGCTTTAAACTTCTGAAGAGCTGGATGTTCTGCAAAGTACTCGTCCATCTGTTGTTTGGCTTCCTCTTTCGTAACGATAATACCAGACTTAGGATCAGAAAGTTTAACAGCAAGTAGACCTGGACCAATACCATAAATAAGTCCAAAAGCAAGTTGTTTAGCTTGTTTACGTCTTACAGACCACATCTTATGATCCGGATGTTTTTCATCCTTATATATAGGTAAGATCTCTTCGTATGGTACATGATATTTCTTACAAGCAATAGCTAAGTGAGGATCATTACCTGAAGCAAAAGCTTGCAAGTAAGTTTCATCTCCACTTAAATGAGCCATGATTCTTAACTCTGCTTGAGAGAAGTCAGAAGATATATAAAGAGTACCTGGAGCAGCTACTAATTGTTTCTTAATATTAGGATCCACAGAGGTCTTTGGGATCTGCTGCAAATTTGGTTCTGATGAACTTAATCTTCCAGATGTAGTACCGTGAATCTTAAATGAACCATGTAATTTGTTATCATCCTGGGTCTTATCATGCCAACCTTCAATGAAAGTTGTATACATTTTCTGTAAGCCTCTGAGGTCTAACAAATTATCAAGGAAGATAGCTTTAGGATTATCTGGTTTCTTTACAGTCAATCGTAACTGTTGTAAAGTATCTTCAGCAGTAGACGGGTTTCCTGTATCTGTAAACTCTGTACATTCAAAACCAAACCCATGTTCATCATACACCAATAATGGGAGATCAACTGGAGATCCTAAATTAATAGGTTTCTCTAATTCTCTCTCACCTTTAGTACTATATATGCCCATTCGAACATTTACTATCTTCTGTTCTCGTGAAGCTATCTTCTTTTCAATACTTGCTCTAACCTTAGCTGAATCTCTTTCTCCTCGAGCAGCCTTATACTCATCATTGAGTTTATCGATTTCAGCTTGTACCTTACCTATATATTTTTCAACCCTTTGTTCTACTAAATATTTATGAAAACGTTTAACTCTGGGCAAGTTTAGAATATTATCTAGAGCTTTGTCAATCTTTTTCTTATATTCTTCAAGTAGCTTTTCATTGAACTCTCTGTCAATATATAACCCATTTGCTTCTACCGATTGTAGAACCCTTGAAGCAGGCATAATCAAATTCCTAAATAGGTCATATAATCCTAAGTCAATTAACTTCTTCTCAAAGAAGATACAAAGTCTAAATGTATAATCCGTATCCTGACCACCATACTGACATAATTGATCCAAAGGTTTCTGGTCCCAAGGTATCTTATCGAAACCTTTTTCTGATTCGTAGTTACCATATTCTGGAAGATATCTACGAGTCATATCCTTCAGACCGTTGGGTTTTTCCTCATTAAGTACATACTTAGCAAGCATACCATCAATAACAGTACCTCGATAATAGATATGATACTTTTGGAATATCTGACCATCAAACTTATGATTCCAAGCCATCTTTACTACTTCTGGATTTTCAATAAGTTCGTGACCAATCTTTTTAATTACCCACTTAGAAGAATACCTAACTTTATATTCCTTTCGTTGGAAGTGATCAGTAACTACTGAACAAGCAAAACCAGCCTGAAACGTAATAGATAAGATAGTAGTACAAAAATCTTTCATGTAGATTGGTTGTCCGTTAGTCTCCCAGTCGTAACAGCAATAACCAGTCTGCTTACAAGCTTTAATTAGTTGCCTAACTTCAGCCTTGGTAGTTAATATTTGGGTTTTTGTTCTCATCTTATTAAACGTTAAATATGGGAACACCCGTTATTGAGTATTCCCATATATGAATAGTACTAAGTTAATCTTCTATCAAATCGTCTATAGAAGTCTTCAACTTCCACCAATCTCTCTGATAAGCATGTAAGCTTCCGAGTTGATGATATAGGTATCCTGGTTTAACTCCTACTGCTCCAGCTACATATTCCATAAGTCTCCAAGCAAGATATACATCATCACCAAAATGACCTACGAAATCTGCAGAACGTTGATTATAGATAATGTTACATACCTTTTCTCCCTTTCCGTTAGGACGAATTAGGAACTGATAGTACATAGAGCAGGGAATACGAGCCCAACCATCAAGTCTATGGAGATCTTTATCAGCATCGAAGATGCTAAGGACGGCTTTTCTAGTGTCATTATCATCTTTAAGAAGCTGAATAATTGCTTCCAGATAAGTTTTTCCACTGTAAGCATGACAGGCTACCTTACTTGACATCCTGCAAGCATAGGTATAATCAAAAATCTTCTCTATACCTGACATAGGATGAGATACTGGGCAATTCTTGAAAGGATTGTCGACAAGGAATTCCTCCCACATACCTTTATTAAGTTCCCAAGCCTTTCCTGGGTTAATTTCCTTACCAGATACTCTTTCGATAAACTCTGCATCAGCCCAATCTCTGGTCTTTGTATATACAAATAACCATTTTGGATCTGGTAATGAAGTTAAGCAATAGCTTTCAGCAATAAGCTCCTTCGTGATGAAGTCAGGATTACCTTCAATGTTTTTGTTTTGATAAGTTTTGGGACGATTTTCAATTCCCATCTCCCAAACATTACGTCCGGTTTCGGACATAAGTTCATAAGCGTTGTCGTAGATTCTCATACCTTTTGTTTCTTTAAATATTTGGACTTAAATTTCTTTCTCTGACTGTATGAAATACAATCTTCTGGATATGGAATACCTTCATCATATTCGAGAAGCATGTCTTTAGCATACAGAGGTTTATATTCATATAGATCAGGACGTATTACTTTGAATGAACGAAAAAATACCTTAAAACTAGAAAAGTCCTTAGGATCTCCTTCCTTATATTTAGTAAATACCTCCTTCACATGCTTAGTCCAAGGATTTTTATGTCCTTTTAGGATCTTCTTAAGAGGTTTATAAGCATCATACATCATCAGGGTTTCTACGTTACCGTACATCTGAGTACAGAAGAGATTGAGTTGCACTGTTTGTCCAGGACCGTAGACATACTCGGCCATTCGTTGGACAAGGAGGAAGTCAAAGATGAGTCTTTTGGTGATTTCTGATGCACGTAACACCATGGTAAGGACTGGTACGTCCTCTTGGAATCTCTTGCTGAAAGTAACAGCGAGCAAGCATTGTTTGCCATTATCATGCCTATTATTAAATACGTAGCTGTGATTGTAATTCTGATTATACTTTGCTTTAAGATCTCTCAAACGACTACGCATAAGATCCAACTTGTTGAAATCTATGTAATTATTCAAGAGAGAGGTCCATTTAGTAGCTGTATAATTGAATACTCTTCCGTAATTAAAGTCTGGATCAACATAAGCTTTACGTATCTTAATAAATACATTGTATACTGTAGCTAATCCAGAATTTGCTAAGCCACCTTTCTCAAATAAGACTGGGTCTATAGTGAGAAACATCTCATTTAATTTCTCCCAAGCCTCTTGAGAAGTTGCAAATTCCAATGAATGAACACCTTCTTCAAGGTTAAAATTCATTCCTTCTATAGGTCTATTCCAGCCTCCCATATTAATACTTTGACTTAATTCTAAATTCGCAAACCAGATGTTTCTTGTAACGAAGCTGGAGAAGAGATTCAGCTGTGAATCCTATATATCTAAAGTAACCAAGGAGTTCAAGGAAAGCAATTACTACTTCCTCCTGATACCTTTGCTCATCAGTCATCTCTCCAGTCTGTTTCCAAGGTTTATTCTTAAGATAGTTACGAGCTACTGATAAATGATAGCTCAATTCCCAACACATCTTAGCCTCTATATCATGTGATCCCCAAGATATTTTATGGAAAGCTGGAGTATATGAAGCTACCTTATCATAGTCCTTGATATCAAACTGTTCAAATAAGCCTGGATTAAATATATCCCAAGTGTGTTGATTCTCTTTTGAATCTTCAAAACGGTTCTGTAATATACCAAGACCTACCATCATTACAAAATCAGTAGACATATCTTCTTTTGGTATAGTACTATCAACTATCTTATTCAATCCTTTAGCTACCAGATAACCTTTTACATCTTCTACTGTAATGTTACTATAGAAGAGTAAGTTAACAAAGAAAGCAATAGCATCAGCTTGTTCTTCATTAGAATTCTGTAGGTGATTTAAAAGCTGCCTATACTCTTCCCTTTCCCACCTATTAAAGTTAAATCCTATTTTATCAAGCATCTCTAATACATAAGTAGTAGACTCATAACCTTCTCCAAGTTCTTCAATTACTCTTGCAGACATATCTTTAAGAATAATCTGAGCCTCTCTCTTATTTACATTTATTGGCCAATGTGGAAGTCCTTCTATAGGTAAGTACTTCTCTAACAAAGACTCATGGAGTTGGAAGATTTTCTCCAACTCCATTCCTGGTTCACATTGACAAACTTCGTTTATAAAGTTTCTGCAATCCATAATCTTTATGCGTTTGGTCCATCATTATATGGTTCAATATCTTTTGGTCCTTCCTTATCAGTAGAACCCTGCCAGTTATCTCCTCTCTCTGACCAATCTTTGGCATTCTCCAAGAAACCAGCAAGTCCATCCCACTCAATCTGTTCAACTCTAGTGAGAAGAATAGGAGTATGAATAAACTGGATAGCTTTATCTCCTGCAGATATTACCTGAGGATTCTCTCCTGGGTTGATAAGTGAGATATGGATCTCTCCAGTATAAGTAGAGTCTACTACCTGAGCTCCAAAGATCAAACCTTTCTTAGTTGATACTCC
>Ga0247611_10002258_pt1 | contig 31702 bp, 23 predicted proteins | sample 177DNAGHGhighgp2_FD_192422 | JGI IMG/M metagenome (GOLD analysis project Ga0247611, IMG submission 192422) | Sheep rumen microbial communities from Palmerston North, Manawatu-Wanganui, New Zealand - 1770 DNA GHGhigh gp2 | ecosystem: Host-associated > Mammals > Digestive system > Stomach > Rumen... | reverse complement strand
GATCCGCACGCGCCCCTGGTACAGGCAGGCTGTCGAGGCGGGCGAGCTCATCTTTACAAACGTCGAGGCGGACACCTTCACCGGCATTCTGGGCATCGTCTGCGCCGCGCCCGTCTACCGGGACGGCGAGCTCGTCGCGGTCGTGGGTGCGGACATCTTCCTGACCTCCATCAGCAACTACGTCAACGACACGGCCACCGAGGGCGGCTTCCTGTGCGTGGTGGACAAAAGCGGGCAGGTGCTCTTCTCCCCGAAGACCGAAGGCATCTTCAAGCCCGAACTCTCGAGCCGCGCCCTGGATCTGCGCCAAAGCGGCAACCCGAAGCTGGCCGCCTTCATCACCCGGGCGCTCACCGAGAGCACGGGTGTCACCGAGATCGAGATCGAGGGCCGGGAATGCTATCTCTCCGGCGCGCCCATGCCCTCCGTGGGCTGGACGGTCATCTCGGTCGTGGACAAGGGCATCACCCAGCGGCCGACCGCGTCCATGCTGGCAAAATATGACGAAATCAACAACAATGCAAGCGCCCACTATCGGGAAGGCGCGAAAAGGTCCGTACGCACCGTCATCGCTGTGATCGTCATCATCGTTCTGATCGCGCTCATTGCGGCCCAGACGACGGGCTGGCATATCGTCAAGCCCCTCAATCAGCTGACCCGCCACATCAACGCCCAGAAAAACGGCGACGGCATTTTTATTCTGGACAACAGCTACCGCACGGGCGATGAGATCGAGATCCTGGCGGAGTCCTTCCACGCCCTGACGAAGCGGACTCAGGACTACATTGACGAGATCATCACCATCACCGCCGAGAAAAAGCGCATCGGCACGGAGCTGGCCCTTGCCTCCCGCATCCAGGCGGACATGCTGCCGAACATCTTCCCGCCCTTCCCCGAGCGGCCCGAGTTTGACATCTACGCCAGTATGGACCCCGCCAAGGAGGTGGGCGGCGACTTCTACGATTTCTTCCTCATCGACGACACGCACCTCGGCCTTGTGATGGCGGACGTGTCGGGCAAGGGCGTCCCGGCGGCGCTGTTTATGATGATCTCGAAGATCCTGGTGCAAAACCTCGCCATGACGCTGCGAAGCCCCGCTCAGGTGCTGCAGGAGGTAAACCGCCAGCTCTGCGCCAACAACCGCGAGGAGATGTTTGTCACCGTCTGGTTCGGCGTGCTGGACACCGTCACCGGCAAGGTCACGGCGGCGAATGCCGGGCACGAATACCCCGTCCTGCTGCCCGCAGGCGGCAAGTTTGCGCTTGTGAAGGATAAGCATGGCTTCGTCATCGGCGGAATGGAGGGTGTGCAGTATAAGGAATACGAGCTGACGCTCACACCCGGCTCCAGGCTCTTTGTGTACACCGACGGCGTGCCCGAGGCGACGAATGCGCAGAATGAGATGTTCGGCACCGAGCGCATGCTCGAGGCCCTGAACCGCGAGCCCGCCGCCGCGCCGAAGGCGATCCTGCAAAATGTCAAGGACGCGGTGGACAGCTTTGTCCTGGACGCCGAGCAGTTTGACGACATGACCATGCTTTGCGTGGAATACAAGGGCCAGAATCCCTGCGTGTGATGATCGGAACATACATATCGGTTTTTTCAACCAACCAGTCATTGCGAGGAACCAGTGCGCACACTGGTGACGTGGCAATCCGCCCGCCGGAGGCACTTTATATTATGCAGATATTTACCTTGTCGCTGAGAGTACGGATTGCCACACCAGTGACATCGGTCACTGGTTCGCAATGACAAGCCAGAAGCTGATACTTGCCGAATAACCCCGATACCCAAATAAAGAAACGATGCCCTTCCCTGGTTTTCGGTCAGGGAAGGGCAATTATTTATTTCATCTTCATCAGCCTGGGCCGCAGGCGGTACTCATAGAGGATGGCGAGGTTTCCGAGCGCGAAGTCGTAGATCAGCATGCAGACGACCAGCATCACAAAGAAGGCCGCGCCCGCGAGCTTTCCCAGCTCCTCAAGCTCCTCAAGCCCGACATCCAGCCGGAGCACATAATAGATCAGCGCGTACATGGCCCCCACCGCCGCCGTGAAAAACGCAAGCTTCAAAACCAGGGCCAGCGGCTTTGGCTTTACCTTGTCAAAGCTCTGCTTCAAAATCGGATAATAGCCGAGAAACAGATAGAACAGCGCCGCCTCCTTGTCCGCGCTCAGGATCATGGACAGCAGCGCCGTCACGAGCCATACGAGCCAGGCCCATTTTTTCCCGAACTCCCGCAGTACCGGGATCAGCAGCACCCCCGCCAGCAGCGGCGAGCAGTAGGTCATCACCGGTACAAGCCCTCCCGTCAGCATCAGCACAGCGCCCAGCGCCGCCATCAGGCTGCAGAAGGCCACGGTATAGGCCCGCCCTTTATTCGTTTTCATTCTTTTTCTTCCGAAACACCAGGAACTTGCTGATGACGTAGTTGCCGATGACCACCGCCACGCCGACGATGACCGTGGCGACGCGGTAGTCCAGATGCAGGACGTTGACAAGCAGCAGGTTCAGCACATAGCTCAGGCCCCAGGTCCCCAGGCGGGAGCCGACGAAGCCGGAAAACTCCTTCAAAATATCGGGGTCCTTGCTCTGAAAGACCCAGCGGCGATTCGGGTAGTAGGCAAAAAGGATGCCCGAAACATTCTCCACGATGCTCAGCACCGTGTTCTGCGCGACCGTAGGGACCGTGACGCCGGGGTAAAAGATCGCGCCGAAGAGGAACTTGCAGCCCCAGGATACCACTGTGGTCATGCCGCCGACGATGACATAGACGATGATCTCCCGGTACTTTACCAGCAGGGCCTTGATTTTCTCGATCATTTGCTCTCTTCCTCCCTGCCGCAGATACGGGAAATGATATATCGAGGACGGCCCTTGATCTCGTCATAGATGCGGGCGAGGTAGTAGCCGATGATGCCGAGGGAAATCATGAGAAAGCTGCCGATGATGAGCAGCAGCAAAATCACCGTGGTAAAGCCCGGCTGGGCAACGCCCATGATCTTCTGCACCAGGGAGATGACGCCGAAAACCACCGCCACGATGAGCGTCAGCACGCCCATCACCGTCACGATATGCAGCGGCGCCGAGGAGAAGGAGGCGATATTCGTGACGGCGTACTTGATAAGGGACCTGGTGGACCACTTGCTCTCGCCCTCGGTGCGCTCCTGCACGCGGTAGCGGACCTCCGCCTTCTTGAAACCGACCCAGAAGGACAGGGCGCGGAAGAAGACATTGCGCTCCGGCAGGGCGTTCAGGGTGTCCACCACCTTGCGGTCAAGGAGCTTAAAGTCCGAGGAGGCGCCCATATCCATGCCAGTGGCGCGGCTGATAAGGCTGTAGAAGCTGTTGGAGGCAAACTTATGGAAAGCGCTCTCCTCGCCTCTGTCCTCCTTGATGCCCTCGACCACCTCGTAGCCCTGCTCCCAGAGCCGGTACATTTCCACGATCTTCTCGGGCGGGTGCTGCAGGTCGCAGTCGAGCACCACCACGCAGTCGCCCTTCGCCTGCTCGAGGCCCGCGAACATGGCGGCCTCCTTGCCGAAGTTGCGGCTGAAATGCACGCCGACCACATGCCGGTCCTCCTTTGAGCAGCGCTGGATCTCTTTCCAGGTGCCGTCGCGGGAACCGTCGTCCACAAACAGCAGTTCGTAATCGATCCCCTCCCCGCTCAGGATGCCGCCGAGGCGCTGCGTCGCGATGGGGATCATTTTTTCTTCATTGTAGGAAGGGAGAACAACAGAAAGCAAAGGGATCCCTCCTTATCGGGAAATCAGATAGGTTGTGGTAAGGCCGGTGGTGAAAAGCTCCTCGGCCTTATGATAAGCGGTCTCGTCGGCAATGCGCTTCAAAAGCGCGTCCGCGTCATAGCCGCTGGACCAGAAGACGCTCGTGTCGATATACACGACCGCCTCGTCCGCGTCCCCCACGTACTTGAGCATGGGTTCCAGGCTCTCCTGATCGGTCACATAGACCTCCGGGAAGATCTTGAGCTGGATGAGGTCCTCGGTCAGGGGCATGAAGGCTGCGGTGGGGGCCGCGAACATCACGCACGGCTTGTCCGCGTAAGCCTCCAGCGTCCGGTTGTATTCCGCGTGCTCGGGGTAAAGATAATCCGGCGGCACGGTCCGCGCCTGCCACAGGGCCAGGCACGCCGCCGCGAGAAACACCAGCGCGCGCACTGTATCGCTGATCTTTTTCTTACCCAGCGTCGTCTCCAGCAGGTACAGCAAAAAGCTCACCGTCAGCACGAAGGCGGGCATGATGTTATAGATATAGCGCGGCTCGTCCACCGGGGAGATGACCGCCACCAGCACGAAGGTGATATAGGCCGGGATGAGGAGCACCAGCCACTTCCAGTTGAAGCGGTGGTCAAAGCTTGCGCTTTGCACCTGAGGGAAGATGCCGCACAGGCCGCCGATGCAGATAAGGCCCGTATAGATCGCGGCCCTGAGCCCGTGGCGGGCAAAGCCCAGGAAGGTGCGCAGGCGCACCGCGTAGAGCGCCCCGTTTTTGAGGTTGTCAAGCGCGCTCTCGCCGGAGACCAGCTCCCCGGAGAACAGCTGCCGCAGCGCCGCCGGGAACACCAGCAGCAGGCTCAGGGCTCCGATGAGCGCGCAGGGGATGAACCAGGCGAGGGCCTTATACTGTTTCTTCAAAAGCGCCCACAGCACATAGGCCGCGCACAGGAAGAAGGCGTAGAAGACGAAATAATACTGCGTCATGAGGCCCGCCAGCAGCGTGAGGCCCACGAACACGCAGGTGCGCGGGCGAAAGCGCTCCATGAGATCGGCGATGAAGTACATGAGCACGAGCGTCAGCAGCGTCAGCAGCACATACATGCGGATCATGATCATCGTGGAAAGGCCGATCGTGGAAAGCCCATACAGCACTGCCGTGGCCGCGGCGTTGTATTTCCCGCCGCCGAGTTTTAATACCAGGGCATACAGCATCGCGGCACAGCCCAGATAAATAAGCCCGTCGAGAATCAGGCCCGTCCATTTGGAAAAGGTGCCCTTCGCGAAGGTAGAGGCGATGTTGAACAGCCAGTAGTAAAGCGGCGGGTGCACGTCGTTGACCTGATTATAATAGACCGAGCCGAAGTCAAAGCCCTCGTCGCCGTTGACGCTGACATAGTCCAGAAATTCCTGCCGCGTGACGGTGGTGTGCCCGATGGTGCCGTAGCGGTCGCCGGAGGTGCACAGGAAGGGGTGATAGCTGGAGTTTGAAAGGCCATAGGTATAGATCTCGTCGATGAACATGCCCTGCTTGCGCGTCGAGAACAGCAGGCACACGCCGCACACCATCACCAGCACCAGCGCCAGCGCCCACCAGCGCTTGAACGTTTTTTTCAAGTCCTTCCCTCCTCCGTTCAAAAATATCAAGACAAGGTATTATACTCCCTCCCGCCCTGTTGTGCAAGGTTTTTTGAAAAGTTCACAAAGTAAAGAAAAAAGCCTCAAATCCATTGGATTTGAGGCTCAAAAGTGGCAGCGGGAGAAGGATTCGAACCCTCACATACGGAGTCAGAGTCCGCTGTGCTACCTTTACACAATCCCGCTAAACGCATAGCTATTATACATGCTTTTCGGGATTTGTCAAGAAGTTTTTTCTTTTTATTTGCCCTCGGCAGCGCCGGACTCCACACTTGAAAAACGCGCGCGGGCAAGGCCGCCGTAATAGCCCGCCAGCAGATCCACACATGCGCCGTAGCTTCTCAGGCCCAGCGTCTGCCCATAGCTTTGCAGGAAGCCCTCATACACGGTATTCGTGACCGTCTGCACCGGCGTCTCAAACGCGGCCCAGTAGCGGTTATTTTCCGCAAGATCCGCCTTCACGCCGTCGCATAGCCCCGCGTCGATCATCGATAACGCCGCACGGTCTACCCCGGCGAGAGCGTTTCCCAGGTGGATATAGGCAAACAGGCAGGCCGAATAGCAGTAGTCCGGATCCCCGCTTTCCAGACTCGCCAGTACCGCCGCGAAGTTCGCCTCCTGCTCCTTGGCGACGCCCCGCTGATGGGACAGCTCGTGGGCAACCACGGCCGCAAACAGCGCCTCGGGAAAATCCATGTTGACATTGGCCTCGGCGGTGAAGGGGCAGAAGAAGCCCGTATAGTCGATGATGCTCATGACGCGGGAAAAGAACATCCCCTTGGCAGGCACCTCCGGTCCGGTGAGGCAGGGAAAGCGCTGTGCCGCCGCGCGGAAGATCCCGGGGGACCGTTCCAGCACCGCCTGCCGGTCGGTGCGGCACAGGCCGTTTTCGTCCCGCGGCACCCGGGTGGCATAATCGTTGAGCAGGTCCGCAAAGTACAGCGTCGTCAGCTCAAGCTCCTCGGCGGAGATATCGTGCAGCTCAAGCCCGCTGCGGGCGATGAAATCGTCGCCGTAGTAGTACACGCCCCAGAACATGCAGAACAGCGCGTACACCCCCAGTCCCAGCGCCGCAAGCCTCATGAACAGACGGTACAGCCGCCGGAGCCGCGCCGGGCGGCGGACGAGCAGCACAAGCTCTGCCGCTATGTACAGAAGCGCCCCGCCGATGACCGCGGCATACAGCCACTCGGCCAGCGAAAACGGGAGCCGCGCCGTGAGCCGGGCGAGGACGCGGTGCAGCGGCTGCACGAGGTTCAGGGAGAGAAAGCGCATTTTCTCCGTGTCATGCCGCAGGGCAAAGAAAAGCGCGACAACACCCCCGCCGAGCAGGGCGATCACATGCGCGGCGGGACACAAGGCAAAGATGGCGGCGGGGCCGCGTTTTTTGACAAGGCTCTTCTCCATGTCCCTATCTTAGCGCAAAAGCGCAAAGCTTGCAATGGATATGCGCGGAAGAGGCGGCGGGATATCTCCATATTTTCCATGGTTTTTTACGGGAGCTCATGCTATAATTGCAAAAAATGATTCAAGGAGAGATCGACATGGCTGTATTTCAGGCATCCGAGCTGCTGATTCCCCGGGCGGAGCTTCTGGAAAACTGGGCGGTGATCGCCTGCGACCAGTTCACCTCCCAGCCGGACTACTGGCGCCAGGTGCGTGAGCGTGTGGGCGAGGAGCCCTCGGCCTATCACATCATCTTCCCGGAGGCCGAGCTCGGCGGCGACACATCCGGACGCATCACATCCATCAACGACCATATGCGCCGGTATCTTGACGGGGATGTCTTTGAAGCTTACCCCGATGCCTTCGTCTATGTGGAGCGCACGCTGCTCGACGGCTCTGTCCGCCGGGGCGTGGTGGGTGTGATCGACCTGGAGGAATACAGCTATCTGAGCGATGCGCAGTCAAAGGTCCGCGCCACCGAGCAGACGGTGGTGGAGCGCATCCCGCCCCGGGTACGCATCCGCAGCGGCGCGGCGCTGGAGACGAGCCATGTGCTGCTGCTGATGGACGACGCAGAGGGTACAGTGCTGGACGGTCTGGAGCAGGGCAAAGCGGAGCTTCCGACACTCTACGACTTTGATCTCATGCAGGGCGGGGGGCACATCACAGGCCGCCTCGTCTCTGGCGCGGCGGCGGAGAGTTTCCGTGCGGCAGTGGAGCGCTACGAGGCGGAGACCGCCGCGCGCTTTGCCGGCACGGGCAGAGCGCCCCTTTGCTACGCGGTGGGCGACGGCAACCACTCCCTTGCCGCGGCGAAAACCTGCTGGGAGGCGCTCAAGACGGCAAACCCAGTGCTTGCGGGCACAAGGCATCCCGCCCGCTACGCGATGGTGGAGCTGCAGAACATCCGCGACGAGGCGCAGAAGTTTGAGCCCATCCACCGCCTGCTCTTCGACGTGCCGGTGGACAGGCTTCTCAGTGACATCACCGCTGTCTGCGCCCCCGGCGGCACGCCGGTGGACTGGCAGGCCGGGCAGCGCCAGGGCATGATTTTCCTGGATACCGCAAGCGGCGCGCTGCCGGTGGCAGTGCTGCAGCCCTTCCTCGACGCCTTCCTCAGGAAACAGGGCGGCGCCATTGACTACATCCACGGTGAGGAAACGGCGTTGGCGCTGACCGGACAGAAAAACGCCATCTCCTTCCTGCTGCCCAACATCTCCAAGGAGGACTTCTTCCGCGGCATTGTGATGGACGGCGTCCTGCCGCGCAAGACCTTCTCCATGGGACATGCGCAGGAGAAGCGCTATTACCTCGAGTGTCGGAGAATAACGGAATAAAGATGAAAGGGCGATTTCGCGTCAAAACGAAATCGCCGTAAGCTTTTCTTATAGTTGCAGTGTCAGGTTATTGAGCCCGTAGGAGTTGAGATACACGGCGTTCTTTGCCTCGGCCATCACGAGGCGTATGCCGATGTGGGCGGTGGGGTCGTCCTGCCGGTGGAGCTCAATGTAGTGGACGGGGTTGAACTGGGCGCAGTTGTCGCGGATGCGGATGAGCCCTGCGCCGTCGCGGAACACCAGGCGCACATCCACGCTGTGTTTTTTTCTGTCCCGGAAACCGTAGCGCACGATGTTGCAGCAGATTTCCTCGATGCACAGGCCCACCAGGAAGCTCATGCGTCCGCTCTGCCCGTGGCTGCGGCAGAAGTCGGTTGCCTCTGCGGAGATTTTGGCGGCGTCCTCCAGCGCGTGTACCGAGCGCTCAAAGCACTCCCCGGGCGCCGCGCCGAAGCCGGGCGGCAGGAGGGCAAAGTCCTCGTGGCTGAGACTCACGCGTTTGTTCACGCGCCAGACGTGCACGCAGATAAACAGCAGCGCCGCGCTCTCCCCGCACAAAAACGCGATCCACACGCCGGTCGCCCCGAGCAGGGGGCTGAGCAGCGACGCGGCCAGCGCCGGGAGGACAAAGTTCTGCAGCACGGAGATGAGCTCCATCAGCCGCACGCGCCCGATGCCCTGATAGTAAAACTTAAAGCCTGTATTGAGCGCGCAGGGCACAAGGCACAGGGAGAAAAGCCGAAGGCCCTTTGAGGCCAGCGCCATTGCCTCGGCGTCGTTATCCAGAAACAGCGCGACCAGCGGCCCTGCCGCAAGCAGCACCACCAGCGTAACCGCCGCCAGCACCGTCACCGCGTAGCGGCACATGGTCCGCACCAGTGCGTACAGGGAGGAGCGGTCCTCGTCGATGGCGAACATGGCGGCCAGCATCAGCGCCACCGATGCGATGCCGGAGGAGAAGGCGTAACAGAGGTTGCTGACCGTGGAGACTGCCGAGTAGGCCGCCACCGCCACGGTGTCCCCCACCGCGTCGAGGATGCGGTTGAAGAGGAAGACCAGCAGCACCAGCGAGAGCTGATTGACGACCGTGGGGATGCCCTCGGCCAGGATGGCCCGCAGGGTGCCGCGGCGCAGCCCGTCACGGCGCAGGCGGAACAGGCAGTCCTTTCTAAAGAAGTAGCCGATGCCCACCAGCACCGCCACATAGTAGCTCAGGCTCGAGGCAAGGCCCATGCCGAAGGTGCCGCCGTGAAAGACCAGCACGTTCAGAAAATCGAAGACCACGTCGCTCACCGTCATGAGCAGCACCGCCGCCACAAGGCGCTTGCGGCTGCCGGACATCTGCATATAGGGCACCATGATCTGGGCTGCGAGGAAGGCGGGCACGCCCAGCATGAAGCCGGTCAGGTAGTCCTTTGTGAGCTTGTATACGGGGTTATCCGGCCCCGGCTCCCCCGCGCCCAGCAGCGTCGTGATCGGCCCGGAAAAGCACAGCACGACCAGCAGGCCCAGCGCGGCGATCAGCGCCGTGAGCGCCGCCGAAACGGTAAAGCAGGCGTCGGTGCCCTCCCGGTCGCCGCTGCCCATGGTCTTGCCGCAGACCACCTGCACCCCCGCCGAGATCATCGCGCCAGGCGCGGCGAAGGCCAGCAGCACCGGCTGGGTGAAGCCGTAAGCGGCCATGGCGTCGGTGCCGAGGAACTGTCCGATCATGATGCTGTCGATGAGCATGCACAGCGTCACCGTCATGGACGAGACGATCTGCGTGACCATCATCTGTCTGAAAAGCCTGCGAATCATATGCGCCTCCGGGATCGGGTAGAGCTTGTTTACAACAGGGACAGTTTAGCAAAAACCGCGCCATTATGCAAGGGCGCGCTTGCAAATAACGGGATTTATGGTAAGATGAATCCACTATAGTAAATAGAGGTAGATACGCATGGAACAGAGCTATACGCCGCCCTGTCCGCTGTACAAAAAGTGCGGCGGCTGCCAGCTGCAGACCCTCCCCTACCCCGAGCAGCTTAGACGCAAGCAGGGGCGTGAGATCGCCCTTTTGGGAAAATTCGGTCACGTCGAGCCCATACTCGGCATGGACGACCCCACTCACTACCGCAACAAGGTCTGTGCGGCCTTCGGGCTGGATCAGAAAAAGCACATCGTCTCCGGCGTCTTCCAGCCGGGCAGCCACCGCATCGTGCCGGTGGACGACTGCCTCATTGAGGATGAGACCGCCGACCGCATCATTGTGGATATCCGCCGCATGCTGCGGGACTTTAAGATCCAGGTCTTCGACGAGCGCAGCGGCCGCGGCTTCCTGCGTCATGTGCTGGTGCGCCGCGGTTTTCAAAGCGGGGAGCTCATGGTGGTCCTGGTCGCGGCATCGCCCATCTTCCCGACGCAGAAGCCCTTTGTAAAGAAGCTTCTCGAACTGCATCCGGAGATCACCACCGTGGTATTAAACATCAACGACCGCTTCGGCCCCGTCGTGCTGGGCGAGCGGGAAAAGGTTCTCTACGGCCCCGGCACGATCGAGGACACGCTGTGCTCTCACCGCTTCCGCATTTCACCGAGCTCGTTTTACCAGATAAACCCCGTCCAGACCGAGGTCCTTTACGGGAAAGCGGTAGAGTTTGCCGCCCTCACCGGGACGGAGACGGTGCTGGACGCCTACTGCGGCATCGGCACCATCGGCATCACCGCAAGCGACAAGGCCAGACAGGTCATCGGCGTGGAGCTAAACCGTGACGCGGTGCGCGACGCCATCGCAAACGCGCGCCTGAACGGTCTCAAAAACTGCTGGTTCACCGCCGGGGACGCGGGCGAATACATGTTGGGCTGCGTGCGTGAGGGCATCCGCCCCGACGTGGTATTCATGGACCCGCCCCGCGCCGGGAGCGACGAAAAATTTCTCCGCGCCCTTCTGAAGACCGCGCCTTCCCGCGTGGTCTACGTCTCCTGCGACCCCGGGACCCTGGCGCGGGATCTGGCCGTCCTGACCCAGGGCGGCTACAAGGTACAGCGCATCCAGCCCGTGGACATATTCCCGTTTACGGAGCATATTGAGACGGTGGTGTTGATGTCTCGAACCGGGTGAGTGTACAAGTTGAATGATATTTTGTTCAAAACAAAAGGAGAGGGCAAAGGTATGGGATGGTTCTTTTCGAATCTTCATGTATGCAAAACAGCGGTAATGGATAAGGACGCTTTTCGATCTGCTTTGACAGAGATACTGAAAGCAAGAGGATACGTGCAGAAGAATAATCCGGACGAAGCAGATATGTCACTTTCAATTTATGATGCAGGCAGGAAATGGATTTCTGTTTGTTCAGATGGGCTTGATTTTTTTACAGAAGAAGCGATTCGAGACATTTGCAATCCACTTTCAGAGAGATTATCTGCTGATGTATTGACTGTTTCATGTTTTGACAGCGACTGTCTGCTGTTGAATCGCATAAACAGGAAGAATGACATTGTTGCCTGGGCAAAAATCGGGAGTTATCCCGAGCTTAAAGTGCGTTCAACACCTGCAAAATGGGCAGGCATTGTTTCAGATGTGTCTCTTTGGAAATCTGTTCTTCGGCAAAAAAATGTTTTTGCCGAGGAGGCCTTGGAAAGCATTGAACCTCTGCTTGGACTGGAATCGGGACAGGGACAGTTTTGCGATGAACTGATTTCGGAGAAATATGCAGATAGAGTTTGCACCTATTATTTTGCATTACCCGAAACAGTTTCAAAACCACTTCCGCCAAAGCTGTCTTTCACCGCCCCAAGTCTGATGCCTTGTGAGATCGGAAAAGACGAGTGTTGCTTTGTGGTTAATACCGGAGGAAAATCGAAAGGCGTTGCGATTGCCTTTTCAGGCAGTTATGTTGAGCAAGAGGAAATCCGTTTTCGAGACGTTCAGTTAGAATATGCTCTCGACCATTATCCAAGAAAAACGATTCCTCTTTCTTTAGAGAAGAAACAAACGCAAACCGGACAGTGGATTTACTATGCAGAGTTACCCGATTTTCCTATCAGAGAAGGTGTGAAAGAAGGGCTGTCTTGGAAAAGAAAAAGCGAGGAGGAATGGAAGAGGCAATTCGGTATTCGTTTTACTCCCGAGGGCAATCCCAGAAAAGTGCTGGACATAGCAGTACATTTTATCCCTTTGAAGAATCCGGAAGGTCAATGCGGATGGTGTGCTTGGTGGATGTACGGAAGCAAACGTGTGTATATTGAAGGACAGAATCGTACATGGGGAGAAACAGGGGAAAAACATCATCCTGCCGGTGGTGTATAATTTCTCAACACCGACGACTATGACATTGATGAATAAGCAGATATGCTGAAACTGGATTCAGGAATATCATATCGACGCGATCCGGGTGGATGCGGTGGGCGCACAAAGCTCCCCGCGGGCAGCGGCGGCCCCTTCCCGGAGGGCTTCCGCCGGAAGATGGCGCTCAGTTTTTCTTTCATGCGTTCCGATATGCTCATGCTGACTTCCGGCTCCCCGAATACTCCCTCACACGCGGCATGTTCCCTGCCCTACTGCATCGGGCGCAGGATTTTCTTGTATTTCCTTGCCGATTCCGCGTCTTTGTGTTATGATTGCATAAATATGAAAATGAGGTGATCCTATGAAAAAACTCGGCTTCGGCCTGATGCGCCTGCCCCTTTTGAACCCTGACGACGATGCGAGCGTCGATATCGAACAGCTCAAGGAGATGGTGGACCTCTTCATCAGCAGAGGCTTCACCTACTTTGACACCGCCATCATGTATAACGGCTTCCAGAGCCAGAAGGCCGCCAAAGCCGCCATTGTCGACCGCTATCCGCGTGAGAGCTTCACCCTGGCGACCAAGCTCCACAGCGCCTTCTTCAACTCCCTCGAGGATTGCGACCGCATCTTCAACGAGCAGCTCGAGCAGACCGGCGCGGGCTACTTCGACTACTACCTCCTGCACGGCATCGAGGCGAGCAGCTACCCCAAGTACGAGCAGTTTGACTGCTTCAGCTGGCTGCTGGACAAGAAGGCAAAGGGCCTGGTCAAGCACGCGGGCTTTTCCTTCCACGACTCGCCGGAGCTGCTGGACGAGATCCTGACAAAGCACCCGGAGATGGAATTTGTACAGATCCAGCTCAACTACCTCGACTGGGAGAGCGAGTGGATCCAGTCCCGCGCGGTGTATGAGACGGCGACAAAGCACCATAAGCCCGTCGTGGTGATGGAGCCCGTCAAAGGCGGCACCCTGGCAAAGCTGCCGGAGGCCGCCGAAAGGATGTTCAAAAACGCCGATCCCGACGCCTCCATCCCCTCCTGGGCGATCCGCTTCGCGGCCTCGCAGGAGAACGTGATGATGGTCCTGTCCGGCATGAGCAACATCGAGCAGCTGCGCGACAACACGAGCTTCATGGCGGACTTCAAGCCTCTCACGCCCGAGGAGATCGCCATGACCCACACCGCCGCCGACATCATCAACGGGCAGATCACCGTGCCCTGCACCGGCTGCTCCTACTGCACGGACGGATGTCCCATGCACATCGCCATCCCGCGCTACTTTTCCCTTTACAACGAGGACATGCGTGAGGATCTCGAGGAGAAGGGCTGGACCATCAACTTCACAAACTATGCAAAGCTCACCGAGACCCACGGCAGAGCTGCCGACTGCATCGCCTGCGGCCAGTGCGAGGGTGTGTGTCCCCAGCACCTGCCCATCATTGAGCTGATGCAGAAGGTCTCCGCCCACTACGACCGCGGATGAAAGCGCTGACTGTCGCACGATATACGGAGAAATATCAGGATCAGGCAGATGTCCCCCGGGGCATCTGCCTGCATGAGATCACGGCGGAGGACTGCGCCCTCCCGAAAAGGCTGCGCGTGAGCCACAAGTACAGCTACGGCCGCGCGCTCATTCTCGCAGGGGCCAGAGGCTACGCGGGCGCGCCCGCACTCGCGGCAAATGCCTGTGAACGCAGCGGCGCGGGCCTTACCTGGCTCATGGTCCCGGAGAGCATCTACCCCATCGCGGCTTCCCGCTGTGACGGGGCGGTAGTGCTGCCTCTGCCCGCCGCCGAAGACGGCGGCTTTGCAGCCCGCGCCGCACGGCAGGCGGAGGACGCGCTTTCAAAAGCAAACGCAGTCCTGATCGGCCCCGGCCTCGGCACAGGCGCGGAGGCGCAAGCGCTGGTCAAGACCGTGCTGGAGAAGGCCGCCTGTCCGCTCATTGTGGACGCGGACGGCCTGCGAATCTTCGCGGACGAGCCCGCCCTGCTGGATGCCTGCCGCGTCCCGCTGATCCTCACGCCGCACGAGGGCGAGTTCAGGCGTCTCGGCGGCGATCTGACGCATGGCCGCCTCGCCGGCGCGCTGCGCTTCACGGCGGAGCACCCGGACGTTCTTCTGATCCTGAAGGGTTACGGCACCCTCGTCTGCCGGGGAGAGGACCTCACCGTCAACCCCAGCGGCGGCCCGGCCATGGCCAAGGGCGGCAGCGGGGACGTGCTGGGCGGCATGCTCTGCGCTCTGCTGGCCCAGGGCTTCGAGCCTTTGCCCGCCGCGCGCACGGCGGTATACCTCCACGGCCTTGCGGGGGATCTGGCCGCGCAGGAGCTGGGGGAATACTCTCTGGCCCCGTCGGATCTGATCCGGTATCTGCCGCGGGCATTTCAAACAGTAAGCTGAAAAAGAGGCTGTCTCAAAACGCCGTGTCATTCTGAGCGAAGCGAAGAATCTTTCCCAAAAGTATTAAAACCCTTCAAAAGAAAGATCCTTCGTCACTTCGTTCCTCAGGATGACATAGTGGAAACAGTTTTGAGACAGTCTCTTTTTTGAACATATATGCTTCTATACCAGCGGCACATCTTCTGTCTTCACGCGGTCCCACGAAAAGCCGCCGAGCAGCTCGCGGGCCGATACCGGCCCGGCGGTATCGGTCAGGCCGCTGAGAAACGCAAGCTCCCCGATCACTTCCTCGGGGCGCTTTTCTTTTCGCAGGACCTGGGTGCTCAGGCTGCCGAGGCGCTTGGAGAGCTTGCCCGTCTCGCCGCCGGTCAGCAGCGGGCCGTGGCAGTAATCCGGGGCCGTGCCGCCCAGGGTCTCGATGAGCCACTTCTGCCGCGGCGCGGAGGACAGCAGGTCACGCCCGCGCACCACGCGGGTCACCCCCATCAGCATATCGTCCGCGCTCACCGCGAGCTGGTAGGCGAACACTCCGTCCGCCCGGCGGATGATGAAGTCCCCCGCCTCCCTGGCCGGGTTCTGGGTGAACGCGCCGTAGTGCCCGTCCAAAACGGTGATGGCCTCGTCCGGGCAGCGGCACTTCCAGGCGGGGCGGCGGCCGGTGAGACGCATGGCCTCCCGCTCCGCCGCCGTCAGATGAGCGCAGCGGCAGCCGCTGTCGTGCTCCCGCTCGCCGGGGTGCGGGGCCGAGGCCGCCGCCAGGCGTTCACTGCGGGTACACCAGCAGGGGTAGACCAGATCGCGGGCTTTCAGTGCTTCAAAAGCTTCCTCATAGATCGCCGTGCGCTTTGACTGGGCGTAAGACCCGTCCTCCGGCCAGCCCCGGTCCCAGTCGAGGCCCAGCCAGCGCAGATCCTCCGCCATGGCCTCGGCAAAGACGTGCTTGGAGCGCGCGGGGTCGAGGTCCTCCATGCGAAAGACCATCTCTCCGTTTAAGCTCCGGCAGTCCAGCCACGCCAGCAGCATTGCCAGGAGATTGCCCATGTGCATGTACCCCGAGGGGCTGGGGGCGAAGCGCCCCACAACGGGTCTTATCATTTTTCCTCGGCCAGCAGAAGCGGCATTCCGTCGCAGTACACCCTGCCGCCCTTGACAGTCACGCTGTTGCCGCCGATGTGGTTTATGTATTCCCCATCGAGAAGCGGAACCTCGACCTCAGCGCTCCGGGCCTTGAGGGAGAAGACGCCGACGAGGTGCCGCACGCTGTTTTCCCGCTCCATGATCGCAATGTGGTGATGGTCGTCGGCAGAAGCCCAGAAGCTGTCCTCTCCGGTGAAGAGCTCCTTCTTGGCCCTGGCAAGCTTCTTCATCAGCGGCATGAGGGAGCAGCCCGTCTCCCGGTTGACGGTCTCCTTTTCAAAGAGGCTCGGCAGGTGCGCGTCGGCCCACTCCTGCCCGGCATAGATGAGCGTGGTGCCCTTGAGGAAGTAGAGCATGGCCGTCCAGTTGACGAGCGCCTCCATATCCGGGACAAGAGAGGCGATGCGGGGCTGGTCGTGGTTTTCCAGACAGCGCATTTTATTGTAGTTGTCCGGGTACTCCCCCTCCTGGAAGTTCAGCATGTCCGTCCAGTGAGAGAGGGGGCAGGCTCCGCGCAGGAGCTTGTCGAATACCTCGCGGATGTCGTAGTCGTATTCCAGGTCGAAGGCCTCGAAGCCCTCGGAATCCCGCATGGCGCGAAAGCCGAGTCGGCGCGCCTTGCAGGCAAAGGACAGGTGCACGCTCTCGGCAAGCCAGATGCAGTCGGGGTTGACCTCCTTCACCGCCGCGCGGGCCTTTTTCCAGAAGTCCAGCGGCACGAGGCTTGCCACGTCGCAGCGAAAGCCGTCGACGATCGAGGCCCAGAAACGCAGGGATCCGATCTGATAGTCCCAGAGCTCCGGCACGTTATAGTCCAGGTCGATCACATCCGCCCAGTCGCCGTAGCGGTTGCCGGGCCTGCCGTCGGGCCCGTGGTAGAAGTATTCCGGGTGGGTTTTGTACAGCACCGAGTCGGGCGAGGTGTGGTTATACACCACGTCGATCATGACCTTCATGCCGCGCGCGTGGATATCGTCGACGAGGGCTTTGAAGTCCTCCATGGTGCCGTAGGCGGGGTTTACATCGCGGTAGTCGCGGTTTGCGTAGGGGCAGCCGAGGCTCCCCTTCTTGCCCTCCACGCCGATGGGATGGATGGGCAAAAACCAGATGATGTCCGTGCCGAGGGAGCGGATGCGGTCCAAATCGGGGATGACAGCCCGGAAAGTCCCCTCCGGCGTATGGGCCCGGACATATACAGAGTAGATGACCTGGGTCTGCAAGCTGCGGTCGGTGTCGTGAGCCATATGAATTACCTCCAAAAAAGATGGTCATGCAGTGCGCTGAGACAAGCAAGCATGGCTTGCTATTTTCCAACGCAAATAGTATACTGAAATGGTCGAACAAGCTGCGTTGACTCAAAGGAGTGGTTTTTCGTGCCGCTTATCAGTGTTATTGTGCCTGTCTATAGGGTAGACGCGTATTTGGAGCGCTGTGTCGACAGTCTTCTCAATCAGAGTATGCGCGAGATTGAAATCATACTGATTGATGACGGCTCGCCCGACAAATGCGGTACGATCTGTGACCGCTATGCCGCGCAGGACACAAGAGTGCGCGTCATCCATCAGGAGAACGCCGGGCTGTCTGCAGCACGAAATGCGGGGCTGGACCGCGCGCAAGGCGAATGGATCATGTTCGTCGACAGCGACGACTGGGTCGAGCTGGATTTCTGCCGTCTGCCCTACGAGGCAGCTCTCGCGCACCAAGCAGATCTGGTGATGTTTGGAACCATATCGCATAAGAAAACCGGGGAAATCGTTTTTTCTCATGTGGAAGAAGGTCTCCTCAGCAAAGATGACGCAATCACATACGCGGTAAAGAAAAGCATTGCGGTATGGAATAAGCTTTATCACAGCTCGCTTTTTCGTGAAATTCGCTTTCCGGAGGGCTACGTATTTGAGGACAGCTTCGTCACACCAAAACTCGTCCACGCTGCCCGATCCGTTTACCGTCTGGATGCCTGTCTGTATCACTACGCTTACCGGGCCGACAGCATCTGCCATGCCAGAGAGCCCCGTTCGCGAAGGGATTATCTCGTTATGAAAAGTGCGCAGATTCGTGATCTTTCGTGCTGGGGCTATGCCGATCTTGCCCGGGAGTCTAAGCAGAATCTCAGTCTCATATATCTGATCCGGCTCGGGCGCTTTGCGGAAGACTCCGCACTCCACATCGAGACACTGCGCCGCATACGCCGGTTTCCGTCGGGTTGGACCTGGAAGAAAAAAATGATATTCGTCCTTTTTCGAGTTTCTCCGCGGCTTTTCGACAGCGTGTGCATTCTCTCAGGCAGACGTCTTCCGCCGGTTGATACGATAAGAAGCCCTTCCGTTGAAAGACAAGAAACCGTGCAACAGTAAAATGAAATTACAGCATCAAAACGGCAGTCATTTCGGACTGCCGTTTTGTTTACGGATTTCCGTTTTTTACGAAATCGTCTCGATCCGGATCACGTTCGTATTCCCGCTCTGGCCGGAGGTGTTGCCGCCGGTCATGACGACGGTGTCGCCGTCGTTGAGGTTCAGGACTCGCTTTGCCTCCTTCAGGGCAAAGTAGTTGAGCACGTCCATGCTCGGAAACTGCTCCGTCAGAAGCGGCAGCACGCCCCAGGAGAGGGCCAGCTTGTACCAGGCGCGCTCGCCGGTGGCAAGGCCGAGGATGGTGATGGGCGCGCGGAAGCGGGAGACCATGCGCACGGTCAGGCCGCTGATGGAGGTGACGACGATGGCCTTGGCCTCCAGGTCGATGGCCATGGTGCAGGCCGCGTGGGAGATGGCGTCGACGCGGTTGTGGATGGCGAAGCTCTGGGTCTGGAAGAGACGGCAGTAGTCGATGTGGCGCTCGGTCTCCTCGGCGATCTCGCTCATGACGCGCACGGCGTCGACGGGGTACTTGCCCGCGGCGGACTCGCCCGAGAGCATGATGGCGCTGGTGCCGTCGTAGACGGCGTTTGCCACGTCGCTGATCTCGGCGCGGGTGGGACGGGGGTTCGTGATCATGCTCTCGAGCATTTCGGTCGCGGTGATGACGCGCTTGCCGAGCATGCGGCACTTGGTGATGAGGTACTTCTGGATGGCGGGCAGCTCCGTAAACGGCACCTCCACGCCGAGGTCGCCGCGGGCGACCATGATGCCCTCGCACACCGAGCAGATCTCGTCGATGTTGTCAACGCCCGACTGGTTTTCGATCTTGGCGATCACGTCGATGTCCCCGCCGCCGTTTGCCTTGAGGAACTTCTTGAGATCGACGATGTCCTGCTTGCAGGAGACGAAGGAGGCGGCGACGAAGTCCACGCCGTTTTCGATGCCGAAGAGAAGGTCCGCCCGGTCCTGATCGCTCATGTAAGCCTGGCGCATGACTTTGCCGGGGAAGCTCATGCTCTTGCGGTCGGACAGGACGCCGCCGGTGATGACCCTGCAGCGGATCTCCGTGCCCTCGATGGCGGCGACCTCGAAAATGACAAGGCCGTTGTTGACCAGTACCCGGTCGCCGACGTTGAGATCGTCGGCAAGGCCGGCGTAGCTCACGGAGACGATGGTCTCGTCACCCTCGACCTCGCGGGTGGTGAAGGTGAAGTCGTCCCCGTCCTTGAGGGTAATTTTGCCGTTTTTGAAGGTGCGGATGCGGTACTCGGGGCCCTTGGTGTCGAGCATGATGGCGATGGGCAGCTTGAGCTCGGCGCGGACCTGCTTGATCATGTCGATCTTTTTCTGGTGCTCCTCATGGGTGCCGTGGGAGAAATTCAGGCGGGCGACGTTCAGGCCCTGCTGGCACATGGCCCGGAACACGGCGGGATCTTCACTGGACGGGCCGATGGTGCAGATGATCTTGGTCTTCCTCATGGTTTGATTCCTCCGATTATATTGTTATTTTTCAGTTCTTTTTTGTTCTCGTACATATCCGCGTCGGCGCGCTCGAAGACATCCTGGAAGCGGGTGTCCCGGCCGGGGACATAGTCCGCCATGCCGCAGGCGACCACCGCCTCCTCCGGCGGGCGGCGGGCGGCGTTGAGGGCGCGGAAGCTCTCCTTCAGCTCCCGGCGGCGCTCAAAGTCCTGGCCGGTGAGGATGGCGGCAAACTCGTCCCCGCCGATGCGGTAGACCGGGCTGTGCTGGAAGGTTTTGCAGACGAGCATGCAGCCGTCGCAGATATAGCTGTCCCCCGCCGCGTGGCCCATGGTGTCGTTGATGGTCTTGAGGTCGTTGAGGTCAAAGACCGCCACGGCGAAGGGCGCGGCTTTGTTTTCCTCGATGCCGGCATCCCACTGCATTTCCGCCTCCACGAAAACGCGCTTGCTCTTGACGCCGGTGAGCCCGTCGCGGCTGGCAAGCTCGGTGGCCTTCTGCAGGGCCCTGGCCTGGGCCTGCTCGCGGCGGACGTGCTCGTCGATGTTTCGCAGGCCGAGGACGATGTGCGGGTCGTCCCGGTCCGCCATGCGGCTGGCCTTCATGTGGATATAGGTGGGCACGCCGTTCATCAGGTAGCGGTAATCCATGGTATAGGTGCCGTTTTCCCGCAGCAGCTCCAGCAGATGCTCCTTGTCGAACAGCCTTCTCACCTGCTCGCGGCTCTCCTCGCAGACGTTTGCGAAGATGCTCTCACGGCTGGTGGCGAAGAAATTTTCACGCCCCTGCTCCAGATCCAGCTCCATGTCGGATTCGGTGGGCCGGTACTCGATATAGCGGTCGGTTTTGGTGTCGATATAGAAGATGAGGAAGTAGTCCGACGAGAGCGCCTGCGCCACCGACGAGCGCACCATCGCCGCCTTCTGGCGCTGCACCTCGGCATTGACGTTGCTGGTGCCGATGACGATGTGGCGGTCATCCAGACGCGCGGCCTTCATCATGACGTACTTCGGCCCGCCCTCCATGACCATGCGGTAGGTGACGGAGAAGCTGCCGTTATTGTCCACCTCATGCAGGACGTTTTCCTTTGTGAAGACCTCCAGGAAGCCGGGCACATCCTCGGCGCAGGTAAAGCGCGGTATGTTGCGGCGGCTGAGATTGAAGAAGTCCTCGCCCTGTTTTTCGATGCCGATCTTGTTGAAATCGTCCCCGGCCCTGTACTCGATGAAGTAGTCCGTCTCCACATCCACATAGTAGATGATGAAGTAGTCCTGGGCCAGGGCCTGGGAAATGCGCGGGAAGGTGGACAGATTCTGCTGCTCGGCAAGGGCGCGCTGTTCCCGGGTGATCTGGGGGTCCACATTGCTCACACCCACGATGATGTGGCGGAAGCTCTCCCCCTCCTCGGCGGGGATGACCTTCATGCGGTACCAGCGGCCCACGCTGTCGACCATAAGACGGTAGTCCATGGAAAAGCTCTTGCTCTCCCGCAGCGCCCCCAGCAGCGTGGGCTTGTCCAGCGCGTTTGCCACGCGCTCCCAGTCCTCCCGCCAGACCGCCTTCTGGATATTTTGCTCGCACTCGGTGAAGAAGCTGCTGCCGCTGGTTTCGATGGGCAGCAGGCCGTAAGCCCCGTCGGAGATGAACTCCAGGAAGCAGTCGGTCTCGATGTCCACGTAGTAAATACTCTCGATATCGCGGGACAGGGCCTTGGCAAGACCGGCAAAATCCGGTACGATGCCGCCCGGCAGCGCCGCCTCGAGACCGGCGGGCCGGTCCCGCCGCTCGATCAGAAAGCGCTCGAACTCCCCGGCGGGGACGGGCTTTGAGAAATAGTAGCCCTGCACGATATCACAGCCCATGGCCCGCAGGGCATGGAGCTGCTCGGCGGTCTCCACGCCCTCGGCGATAACGGGCACGGCGAGGGACCCGGCAAGCTCGATGATAAGCTCCAGCATGCGGGTGTCGCGGCGCTGGGCAAAGGCGTTGCGGATAAACTGCATGTCCAGTTTCAAGGCGTCGATGGGCAGGGTGGAGAGCATATTCAGGGACGAATAGCCCGTGCCGAAGTCATCCATCTCCACCTGAAAGCCCAGCCTGCGCAGGGCCGTGACGGTCTGGATGATCTGGTCGGAGTCCTGGGTATAGGCAGACTCCGTGATCTCCAGCAGCAGATCCTGCGCCGTCAGCCCGTATTCCCGCAGAAGCTCCGCGAAGGTTTCCACAAGGCCGGGGTCGAGCATGTCCACCCGTGAAACGTTCACCGACACCGGCACGCAGAAGCCGAGGCGGTCCTTCCAGTCCCTCAGCCGTGCGGCGGTCTCCCGCCAGACGAAGCGGTCCAGGGTCTCGATGAGGCCGTTTGCCTCAAAGAGCGGGATGAACACGCCGGGGCTGACCATGCCGAGCTTCGGGTGCCGCCAGCGCACCAGGGCCTCGGCACTGGTGAGGAAGGGGGTCTTCTGGCGGATATTGAACTTCGGCTGATACCAGACCTCAAACTGACGCTCTTCGACAGCGGCGTGGAAATCCTCGATCAGCTGCTCGTCAAAAAGCTCTTTTTTATGCAGCCGCTCGTCATAAAAGCCGATGGCGTGGCTGAAGCTTAAGCGCACGGAGTCGGCGGCGATCTGGGCCCGGTCGAAGCGGCGTTCGATATCCAGGGTCTTGTCCGCATTTTCATATACGCCCATGCGCAGGCGGATACGGCTGCCCGGCCTGTCGTCGCCTGCAAGTCCCTCAGAGGCGTCGTCCAGGATGGCGCGATAATCCCGGCCGTGGGGGCAGTAGACCAGGAAGGTGTCCGACTCACGCCGGCACACGATGCCGCCCTCGCCGCGCACCATATCCCGCACCCGCTCGCCGACGCAGCGCAGGACGGCGTCGCCGCAGGCGGTGCCGAAGCGCTCGTTGATCATGCGGAAGTGGTTGATGTCGATGACGATAGCGTCCATGGGCGTTTCCGGGTGGTATTGGTCGAGCTGCTCGGCGTAGCGGTAGAAATACTCCCGGCTGTAAAGGCCCGTGAGCACGTCGCGCTCGGTGGAGAGGATGATCTGCCTGTCCTCGACAAGCTCGATGGTGCGCAGGACCCTTGCCCGGATCACGTCCGGCTGGGGGTAGGGCTTGGAGATAAAGTCGATGGCGCCGAGAGTGAGGCACTCCGCCTCCGCCGCATGGTCGGCGGTGATGACGATGATGGGGATCTGCGCGATGGCAGGGTCCTCCTTTTTCACGCGCAGGACCTCAATGCCGTTCATGCCCGGCATCATCAGATCCAGCAGCACCATGGACAGGGTCTGCCCGTGCCGCCGCATCAGCTCCAGCGCCTCCACGCCGTCGCAGGCATAGAGCAGCTCATAGTCCTCCTCGAGTATATGGCCCAGCAGCTCGCGGTTGACGCTCTCGTCGTCGACGATCAGGATCTGCCGTTTGCCGTTGGCTGCGTGAAATTTCTCATGACTTTTGAACATGTTGTCTTTCCTCCGTCCGGTTGCGAAGGGTACATTTTTACAAATAACAGCATACCATATTTCCCCGCGCATTACCAGTATGAACAGCAGTTTTTTCTGTTTGGTCAAAAAAAGCGCCCCGGAAATCCGGGGCGCCAAAACGTACGTGTTATTCTTCGTCTTTTTTCTCTTCCGGCTGCGGCTCGGCTGCCGGGGTCTCGGCCTCTGCAGGGGTCTCCGCTGGGGCCTCTGCGGGAGCTTCCGCGGGGGGCTGCCCTTCTTCGGCATAGCCGTCGGTCATGGAGATCTTCTTTGCCGGGCGCTCGATGCTGGCATCCTCGCGGGCCTTGCGGGCCTCTCGCGGCGGCATGGGCATGAACTCGCCGTGCTCGAAGAAGTAGTTGAATTCCTCGGCCTCCATGGTCTCATGCTCCAGCAGGTACTCCGCGATGGCGCAAAGCTCCTTTGCGTGCTCGGTGAGGATCTGTTCGCACCTGGCGCTGGCCTCGTCGAAGATCTTCTTGACCTCCTCGTCGATGATGCCGGCGGTCTCCTCGGAGTAGCTCTTGGTCTGGCCGAAGTCGCGGCCGATGAAAATGGAGTGGCCGGAGTTGTCGTAGGAGATGGGGCCGAGGCGCTCGCTCATGCCATAGCGCATGACCATGTCGCGGGCAATAGAGCTTGCCTGCTGGATATCGCCCGAGGCGCCGCTGGAGATATCGTCCAGGAAGAGCTTTTCCGCCGTGCGGCCGCCGAGGGCCATGACGATGCTCTCAAACATCTCGGACTTGGACTTGAAGTTTTCCAGATCCTCCTGGGGCCGGAAGAGCGTGAAGCCGCCCGCCGCGCCGCGGGGGATGATGGTGATATAGTGTACGGGGTCCACATGCTCGAGGAATCTGCCCGCGATGGCGTGGCCGGACTCGTGATAGGCGGTGAGCTTTCTGGCCTTCTCGCTCATCTTGCGGCTCTTCTTCTCGGGGCCCATCTGGACCTTGAGGATGGCCTCGTCGATATCCTCCATGTTGATGAAGCGGTGCTTGCGGCGCACGGCCAGCAGTGCCGCCTCGTTCATGAGGTTTTCGAGGTCCGCGCCCGAAAAGCCCGGTGTGCCCTTGGCGATGGAGTTGAGGTCCACGTCCTCGGCGAGCTGCTTGTCGCGGGAGTGGATCTTCAAAATGGCCTCGCGCCCGCGGATGTCGGGCAGGCCGACGTATACCTGGCGGTCGAAGCGGCCCGGGCGCAGCAGGGCGTTGTCCAGGATGTCCGCGCGGTTGGTGGCCGCCATGACGATGACGCCCTCGTTGTTGCCGAAGCCGTCCATCTCCACCAGCAGCTGGTTGAGGGTCTGCTCGCGCTCGTCGTGTCCGCCGCCGAGGCCGCTGCCTCTCTGACGGCCGACGGCGTCGATCTCGTCGATAAAGATGATGGCGGGTGCGGCCTTCTTGGCCTGCTCGAACAAGTCGCGCACACGGCCCGCGCCGACGCCGACATAGAGCTCGACAAAGTCAGAACCGGAGATGGACAGAAACTGCACGCCCGCCTCACCCGCGACAGCCTTGGCAAGCAGGGTCTTGCCGGTGCCCGGAGGGCCGACCAGCAGCACGCCCTTGGGGATGCGCGCGCCCATGGAGGTATAGGCCTTGGGGTCCTTGAGGAAGTCGACGATCTCCGAAAGCTCCTCCTTCTCCTCGTCACAGCCTGCGACATCGGCGAAGGTTTTCTTGTTCTTCTCGTCAGAGCCGAGTCTTGTGCGGGCCTTGGAGAACTTGGCGATGCCGCCCGCGCCGCCGCCGGCACGGCTCATCATGAAGTACCACAGCGCCATCGCGCCGCCCATGACGAGGATGTAGGGCAGCATGCTGGCCCACCAGGGCACCACGAAGCCCTCGTCATAGTCGTACTTCTCCAGGATGCCCTTCTCGTACTGCTCCTTGATGAGGTCGCCGAAGTCGTTGTAGAACACACTGAAGCTGTAGAGGTCGTAGGTCATTTCCTCCGTGGGCGGCTCGCCGCTGTCGGTCCTGACCTGGAGGATGATGGTGTTGCCCTCGGTGGTGAAGGACTTGACCTTTTCCTTCTGGAAGAGGTCAACAAGATCGGAATAGTTTTTCAGCTCCTTGGTCTCTTTGTTCCCGGTCATGGTGAAGATGACGGCGATCATGATCGCGATGAGCAGGACGTAGAAGCCAAGGTCTCTGGCGCGTTTCGGATTCAAATTATAGTCACTTCCTTATATATGGCTGGGGAAAAGGGGAATGCGGTTTACGAATAAATCTCCGGCTTCAAAATGCCGATGTAGGGCAGGTTCCGGTAATGCTCGTTGTAGTCCAAACCGTAGCCCACCACGAAGGCGTCCGGCACCTCAAAGCAGGAGTAGTCGGCATAGACGTCGGCCTTGCGGCGGGAGGGCTTGTCCATCAGCGTGGCAATCGTGATGGATGCGGGGCGGCGGTTCATGAGGTAGCCCTTGAGGTAGCTCAGCGTCACGCCGGAGTCGAGGATGTCCTCCACGATAATGATGTGGCGGCCCTCGATGTCCTCGCTCAGGTCCTTGTTGATCTTCACAGCGCCCGTGGAGCTTGTGCCGCTGTAAGAGGAGACGGCCATGAAGTCCATGGAGCACTTGATGTCCACATGGCGCATCAGATCCGCCATGAAGATAAAGCAGCCCTTGAGGACGCCGACGAAAATGGGGTCCTTGTCCTTGAAGTCCTCGGTGATCCTGCGGCCGACCTCGGCTACATGCTTCTCGATCTCTTCCTCGCTGATGAGCACACTTTCGATGTCTTTATTCATCTGGTATCTCCTGAATTGTTTTATCGCCCATGTCATTCTGAGGCTTGGAATGCCGCAGAGTCTTTTTCGGATCCTTCGCTTCGCTCAGGATGACAGAGAGCGTCAATCATGATTTTCAGGGCCCGTTCGCTCGGTTCCGGCACGGCGCGCTCATCGACGGCGAGGCCGCGCACGAAAAGCGGCCCGTCCCGGTCGCGCAGGATGAGGCACGCATCGCGCATGCGGCGGGTATAGCCCGCCTCTTTGAACAGCGCGCTCAGGCGCTTGCGCACGCCGCGTCCCTTCGGACGGATGCTGTCGCCCGCTCGTCTGCCCGTGCACAGGAGATCGGTCCCTACTATCTCATATTTCAGATAAAAAGTCTTGAACAGGTCGTGAATTTCTCCGTTATAAACGCATTCCCGCGTCTCAATCCGAAGCCCCAGCTCAGGAAGCTCCAGACTTTCGCCGGGGATGAGCCGTCGCTCCGGGACGGAAACGCTTTCCTCTCCGCGCAGATACAGCCGCCCCTGCTCCCGGCGCAGGGTACGGCCGGGAATCTCCAGAAGCCCGTATTCGCTGCCCCGGACAAAGTCCAGCACAGCGTCGCAGCGCTCCATACTCAGGCCCGGAAACAGCGTCCGGATCACGCGCGAGGCAACCGCCGGGTGCAGGGCACGGAGAGATTCGAGCGGCAGGCTCTCGTTTTTGAGCTCGCGCCCGAGATACGCCCGCGCAAGCGCCGAGAAAAATGCCTCGTCCCGCTCCGAGAGCCTTGCGGTACGCTCCGCCGCCTCTGGAAAGCGGGGGTTGATTTCCTTGAGCAGCGGCATCACGCGGTGACGGATGAGGTTTCGGGTGTAGTCGTCGCTTTCGTTGCTGCTGTCCTCCACATGGGGGACCTCGTTTTCCCGCAGATACGCCTCGATCTCTGCCCTCGATACATGCAGCAGAGGCCGCAGGATCTTTCCCCGGCTTTGGGGGATGCCGCACAGCCCCGCCGTGCCGCTGCCGCGGATGAGATTGAAAAGCAGCGTCTCAGCGTTATCGTCCAGGCTGTGGGCGGTGAGGATGCGGTCGGCGCCGTAAGCCTCCGCCGTTTTGTACAGGAAGTCATAGCGCAGCTCACGCGCCGCCTCCTCGAGGCTCAGGCCGTTATCTGCCGCGTACCCGGGCGCGTCGCCGTGCCCGAGGACGAAGGGGATGCCGTGCTTCCGGCACCAGGTCTCCACAAAGTGCGCGTCCCGCTGGGATTCCTCCCCGCGTATGCCGTGCTCGAAGTGGGCGGCGATCACGTCATAGCCCTGCGACCAGACAAGGTGCAGCAGGCACATGGAGTCGGCCCCGCCGGACACCGCGCACACGACGCGCTCTCCACGGGGCGGCAGGGCGTCAGTCATCCTCATGCCGGCGCTCCAGGGAGGAGAAGGAGGTATACTCGCCCAGCCAGTTGAGCTCCACCGTGCCGGTCTGGCCCTTGCGGTTTTTCAGCACGATGGCCTCGGCCAGGTTGGGGTTCTCGACCTCTTTGTTATAATACCCATCCCGGTAGAGTCCTATCACAACATCCGCGTCCTGCTCGATGGAGCCGGATTCGCGCAGGTCGGAGAGCATGGGGCGCTTGTCCTGTCTCGACTCGTTTGCACGGGAGAGCTGGGAGGCCGTGATGACGGGCACGTTCAGCTCCTTGGCCATGATCTTGAGCATGCGGCTGATGTCGCTGACGGCCTGGGTGCGGCTCTCGTTGGACCAGGTGTGGCCGCTGCCCGCCGACTGCATCAGTTGCAGATAGTCGATGACCACAAGGCCGAGGTTTGCGACCCTGCGGCACTGGGCGTTCATCTCCGAGACCGTGAGGGTGGGGTTGTCGTCGATGAGGATCTCGGTCATGCTCAGAGACTGGGCGGCGTCGGTGACGCTGCGCCACTGCTGCTCCGAGAGCTGGCCGGTGAGAAGGTTCTGCAGCGGCACCAGCGAAGCGCGCGACAGAAGGCGCGTGGCCAGCTGCTCGCGGCTCATCTCCAGGGAGAAGATCGCCACAGTCTTGTGGAGCATCAAGCCCACATGCAGCGCCATGTTCAGCGCGATACTGGTCTTGCCCATGCCGGGTCGGCCCGCCACCAGGATCAGCTCCGAATCGTTCAGGCCGAGGATGGTCCGGTCCAGATCGGGAAAGCCCGTCGGGAGGCCCGGGATGGCATTACCCGAGGAGGCCGCCTCGTTCATGTCGTCGAACACGTTCTGCACCACCGATGCCATGGGCATCAGGCCGCCGATGTTGCGGCCCTGGCGCAGGGCGTAGATCTTGCGCTCCGCCGCCTCGAGCATGGCCTCGGCCTCGCCGTTGCCCTCGTAGACCATGGTGTTGATCTCGTCCGCCGCCTCGCCCAGGCGCCGCAGCAGCGCGCGGTCGCGCACGATGGCGGCGTATTCCATGACGTTTGCCGCTGTGGGCGTGATGCGCATGAGCTCCGCCACGTACTCCTCACAGGTATCGGTGTACACGCCGCGCACCTTCATCTGTCCCAGCACGGTGACCGGGTCGATGACCATGCTGTAGGAGAACATGTGGTAGATGGTCTCGTAGATGTCGCGGTTGAGCTGGATATAAAATTCGTCCGGCTTCAGCTTCTCAAGGACCTCAGGGATGCACTTGGAGTCGATGAGCATGGAGCCGATGACCGCCTGCTCCGCCGGGGCGGAGTGGGGCACCTTTCTGCCCAGCAGTTCGTCCATAGTTTTACCTCACGGATGCTGATAGGAAGCCCTCTCAGTCATCGCCGTAAACGGCGCTGACAGCTCCCCCAAGAGGGGGAGCCGGGGAGCCTTGCCTCCCCCCCTTCGGGGGAGGTGCCCCAAAGGGGCGGAAGGGGTTTGAGGGGCTGGTACAACGCTGTCACGGCGGAAACCCCTTCCACCGCTAAAGCGGTCCCCCTCCCCCAAACGCCGCATGCGCGGCTGGGGGCGGCAAGAGGGAGATTATCCCTCGATGACCAGCACGTTGACCGTGCCGCTGACCTCGTAGCCGAGCTTGGCCTTGACCTGGTAGCTGCCGAAGGTCTTGATGGGGTCAGCCTGGACGATCTTGTTCTTCTCGATCTCGATGCCGAACTGCTCCTTGAGCGCGTCGCAGATCTCCTGCGAAGTGACCGCGCCGAAGAGCTTGCCCGCGCCGCCGGCCTTGGCCCGCACGACCACCTGCACACCTTCGAGCTTTTTGGCGTTTTCCTCGGCCTCGGCCTTTTCGCGCGCAGCTTGCGCGGCCTTGGCCTTCTCCTTGAGCTTGAGGGCGTTGATGTTGTCGGTGGTGGCCTCAGCGGCGAGACCGCGGGGGATGAGGTAGTTTCTCGCGTAGCCGATGGAGACCTCCTTCAGCTCGCCCTTTTTGCCCTGACCCTTTACGTCGGTATTGAAGATAACTTTCATTATTAATACTCCTTTCATTTCATCAATTGCGAATGCGATTCGCAATTGAGATACTCGCGCTTATCGCATGCGGCGGACCGTAACACGCCGCATTTGGTCGGCGCGAGGCCTCGCTTTACTCGGCTTAATGTGTTTTTGCCGAGGCAAAGCCCCGCCAAAAACGATTATACTTTTTTGATAATAAATTGACTAAGACAGATAGTCGTCTATCGCTTCCCTCACCTTCACGATCGCGTCCTCGCGGGGGATGTCGGGGAACTGCACCGCCGCGGCGCTGCGGTTGCCGCCGCCGCCGAGCTTTTCCATCAGGATCTGCACATTGATCTCCCCGATGGACCTGGCCGAGGCGAAGGAGCCGCCTGTGCCGTCGGGCGCGACCACGATAGAGGCGTCCACGCCGGAGATGTTCAAAAGCTCATCGGCCGCCTTTGCGGCGACCACGCGCTCCTGGGGCTCCGTGGGCGCGGCGACCGCGATGCCCTTGTAGATATCCGCCTGCTGCAAGATCTTGTACTTGGCCACGGTCTGGGCAAGGTCTGACTGGAACAGGCGTTTGACGGCGCTGGTGTCCGCCTTCTCGCTGCGCAGCCACGAGGCCGCGTTGAAGGTGCGCTCGCCGGTGCGGAGGGTGAAGTTCTTGGTATCGAGCACGATGCCCGCCAGCAGCGCCTCCGCCTCGCAGGGAAGGATATGCTCCACATCCGGCAGCTCCTGCAAAATCTCCGCCACCAGCTCACAGGCCGAGGAGGCGTAGGGCTCGATGTAGTTGAGCGCCGCGTTTTGGATAAAGGTCGCCGCCACGCGGTGGTGGTCGATGACCGCCACGCGCTCGCACTGGGTCAGCAGCGCCGGCACCTCCACCTGCTCGGGCCGGTTGGTGTCCACCACCACAAGAAGCGTCCCCGGTTCGATTTTGGCAGGCAGATCGCTCGGATCAAGAAAGGCGTCCTTGTATTCCTGCTCGCGCTGCATGAGGTCGGCGAGGGATTTTGCCGCCGAGCGCTGAATGTCCGCCACGATGGAAGCGCGGATCCCCCGCTGCCGGGCGACGCTGTACACGCCCACGGCGGCGCCGTAGCTGTCCATATCGCCGTTGCGGTGGCCCATGATGAGAAGGCCGGAGGCCTCCTGCAAAAGGTTGGAGAAGGAGTTTGCGGTCACGCGGGAGCGCACCTTGGTGCGCTTTTCCACCTCGCTGCCGCGGCCGCCGAAAAACTCAAAGTCAACACGGTTTTTGATGACAGTCTGGTCGCCGCCTCGGGAGAGCGCCAGCTCCACCGCATTATCGGCGGCCTGGAGGGTGTCGGGGAAGTTATCCGCGCCCGCGCCGAGACCGATGGAGATCGTGGCGGCGATCCCGGCCGGGCTGACCACCTCGTGGATCTCATCGGTGATTTTGAATTTCTGTTCCTTGAGTTTTTCCAGATGCTCCTGCTCCAATAACAGCAGGTAACGGTCGCGGTCATAGCGGCGCAGGAAGCCCTTGAACTCCGCGCACCAGTGGTTGAGCCTGTCTTCGATAGCATCGCGCAGATCGTTCTTGACGCGGTCGGGCTGGTTCTTCATCAGCTCATCCATGTTGTCGATGATGATGATGCCGGCCACAGGGCGGCTGTTTTCGTACTTGATGCGGATATCGTCGTAGTCGGTGACATCCACCCAGTAGGTGATACCCATGAAGATGTTGCCGGAGCTCTCCGTCTCCTGGTCGGAGTGGATGAGGCTGCCGTGCAGCTGATACTTGCGCCCGCCGATTTCCAGCAGGGTGGGATAGGTGGTCTTGCCCTCCAGGATCCAGCTGCCGTTGAACTGCGGCACCAGCTGGGAGATGCTGGCATCCAGGCGTGTGCCGGTCTCGCCGCACATCTGGAAGAACTGCTCGTTGCCCCAGACGATGCGGGAATCGGCCAGCTTGAAGATGGCGATGGGCAGTGGGAAATTGATGAGCGTGCTGCTCTTGGCGCTCTCCGCCTCGTAGATGCGCGATTCCACAAAGTTCCGCAGGCGCGTTTCCCGTTTGCGCCACTGGATCACATCCACGATCAGCAGCAGCATCAGCGCCGCGCCGGCGCCCAGTGCGAAGGGAAATTGCTGATAATAAATGGCGGCCGCCGCGAAAAGCAGCAGCAGAATATATGACAGCAGGTCGGGCTCGACCAGCTCACGCAGCGTCTTATTCAAGCGGGCACCCCCTTTTCGGCGCAGTCAAAACACAATACTCCACAATACGATGTATCATTAT
>Ga0247611_10002256_pt1 | contig 31719 bp, 24 predicted proteins | sample 177DNAGHGhighgp2_FD_192422 | JGI IMG/M metagenome (GOLD analysis project Ga0247611, IMG submission 192422) | Sheep rumen microbial communities from Palmerston North, Manawatu-Wanganui, New Zealand - 1770 DNA GHGhigh gp2 | ecosystem: Host-associated > Mammals > Digestive system > Stomach > Rumen... | reverse complement strand
AACTTGGTTGCCGTAGGGTCCTTCTCGGGGTCGGCGGTGTAGATGCCGTCCACGCGGGTGCCCTTGAGCATGACGTCGGCCTCGACCTCGATGGCGCGCAGCGTGCTGCCCGTGTCGGTGGTGAAGAAGGGGCTGCCCGTGCCGCAGGAGCAGATGGCGACCTTGCCGGCCTGCATGGCCTCGATGGCGCGCCACTTGCTGTAAGGCTCACCGATGGGGAACATGCCGATGGCGGTGAAGACCTGGGCAGGCTGACCGATGCCCTCGAGGGCCGATGACAACGCCAGCGCATTGATGACCGTGGCGAGCATGCCCATCTGGTCGCCCTTCACACGGTCAAAGCCCTGGGCGGCACCCTTGAGGCCGCGGAAGATGTTGCCGCCGCCCACGACGATGGCCACCTGCACGCCTGCATCGACGATTTCCTTGATTTGAGTGGCATAGTCGGCCACGCGTTGCGCGTCGATGCCGCTGCCTTGATCGGCAGCTAATGACTCGCCGCTGAGCTTGAGTAATATGCGATGATAAATGGGTTTCATATTATTGTTGTTGTTTTAAAAAAAAGGTTGGCTCAAAACGATGTTTTGTCCAACCCTTTTTTGTTGTGTTACACATGTTGATTATTTGCCAGCAAGGGCATTAGCACGCTCCAGATACTTGTCAACATCAAAGCCGTTCATCTGAGTGTACATCAAGTACTTGTCCTTGATGGTCTGATAGATGGCAGCCTCGTCGGCATACTTCTTCTGCTCATGCAGCACGGTGGCCTTCTTGATCATGAAGGCAGGTGCATAGGCCTCGTTCTCTCCAGCCAGGCTGATGGCCTTGTCATAGGCGGCAATAGCCTTGTCGAGCTTCTTGAGGTTCACATAGCAGTCACCGAGCAGTGACTGGCTTGCGGGGCCAATGAGGTTTCCTGCAGGAGAGAAGTCCTCGAGGTGCTTGGCTGCCTTTTCATATTCACCCTTCTGGTAAAGGAGGATGGCAGCGTTGAGGTGGGCACGCTCGGCAGGCTTGTTGCTGAATGATGAAGCGACCTTCTCATATTGCTTCAATGCCTCGTCGGTGTTGTTGTTCATCAACTCGATGTCGGCCTCACCAATCTGCTGTTTGGCCTTCTGCAGGTTCGGGTTGCGGATACCGTAGATGTAACCCACAGCCAGCAGCACAAGTACTGCGATGGCGATGAGTGCCCAGTTGATGTACTTCTTGTTGTCTTCGATGCGTTGTGCCGCTGTTGAGAGGGAGTCATTCACCTCTTCAAGGGTTGTGCGGGCACCTTGGTCTTGTTTCTTTGCCATTTCTATTGCGTTAATTTTAATATTTTCGATAGTTTAGCGGGTGCAAAAGTAATAGTTATTCTTAAAATGAAAAAGCAAAAAGGCAACATTTTTTCTTTTTCTTGCATTTTTGATACTAAAGTAGTACCTTTGCCCCTCGAGAATAAAATCAAAAATCGATGGAACTCCAGTGCCCACAATGCGGAAAATGGATGGCAGTGTCCCGGGAGGAACTCCTGCTGCACGATAGCCAGGTGGTGTGCCCACAGTGTCTGGCCGTGTGCCGCTATGAGGACGACCATCTCGTTGTGCGAGACGATAGTGATGCTCCCTACCGTCACACGGCAACGGTGGTTGAGTCACCGCGTGCCGCTGCACGGTTTTGCTACAGTTGCGGTAAGCAACTGCCCGAGGGAATCAGCTTTTGTCCCTATTGTGGTGCAGACTTGAGTGTCCCCTTTGGTTCGGGCCAACCTGTTGCCGAGCAGGCTCCCGCCACCCAGCCGCGGCCTGAGTCGGTCGAGAAACCCAAGCACCCAGCTCATGACGAGCCCGCTGCCGCTCCCAGCCTCGAACGCCAGTCCACCGTGCCAGTCGAGGACAAGTTGCGCACCATTCCCCATCGCTACAGTAGCAGTGGCATGCACCTGCAGCAGCATGGCACCATGCCCAGCCTGACCTTCAGGATTGTGGCCTATGCGGTCATCGTCTTGCTCATCGTCCTGCTCATCTACATCATCATTGCCGGGAACAGCATCGAGCCCACCATGTAGTGGGGGACGAAGGCGATTTTAACACATGAGCATCAGCATGCCCGTCGCGTTATCTCATGGCAGTGGCATTGAAAAAAGAGATTAACCCAAATTATAAACACATATTATCTTAAAACCAATAGAATCAGATGAAAAGAGTTTTCCTTATTCTTTTTACTTTCTTGTGCTATGGCATGATTGCCACTGCAGTGCCGGCTAAGCCCGGATGGCACAAGTTGACCCAGAGTGACGGGACCACGTTGACGGTTCAGGCAGTGGGCAATGCATTCAACAATGCAATCCTCACTACCGATGGATTGATGGTCCAGCGAGGCAAGGACGGTGACTATTACTACACCTCATCATTGACGGGGAGGACAGCTGTGAGGGCTCATGATGTGAATGCCCGCACGCCTGGCGAGGTGGCCTTTGTCAATGCCCAACGCGGACACCTGACCATGCGGGCCAAGGAGCGCCCCATCAAGCGACAGAACACACAATTAGGAGTGGGAGGCAGCAATGCCGAGTCGGGGGTTCCCGCCCAAGGCAAGCGCAAGATCCCCATCATCCTTGTGGAATTTAAGGACAAAAAGTTCAACAACACCCGACAGGGCATCATCGACGCAATGCTCACGGGCAATGAGAGCGTGGGTCAGTACTTCCGTGATCAGTCCAATGGCATGTATGATCCCGAATTTGATGTGTATGGCATCTACGGCTTGTCGCAGAACCGTGAGTACTATGGCGGTCACTCGGGTGATGTCAACGACAAGGGTCTGGGCTGGATGGTGACCGAGGCCTGCCAACTGGCATCGGCCGACGGCGTGTCGTTCTCCCCCTATGACACCGACGGTGATGACTATTGCGATGTGGTGATTGTCATCTATGCCGGTGTGGGCGAGGCACAAGCCTCATGGGTTTATCCCGAGGCTGTGTGGCCCTGCAACTGGTACCTCTCATCGGCATCCTACTATAATCAAGGTGGTAATGGTGCCTTCCGCCCCGCCAGCAATGACCCCTATGTGGACATGTTTGCCGTGTTCAATGAGCTGCATGGCTCCAATGACGAAACCACAACCATCGACGGCATTGGCACATTTGCCCATGAGTTTGGACATTGCCTGGGCTTGCCCGACTTCTATGACACGGGCAACGGCAACCACTATGGCATGGGTAACTGGGACATCATGTGCAACGGATGCTACAACAACGACGGCTACACGCCTCCTGGCTACACGGCCTATGAGAAGGTGTTCATGGGATGGGTGGATTATATCACTCCGCAGCCAGGCACCTACTACACCTTGCCCGTGTGGAACCAGAAAAGCGCTACTACCGACAAGGCTGTGCGCATTGTGAGTAACCTGAACCAGAACGAGTACTTTGTGATCGAGAACCGCAAGAGACAGGGTTGGGACCGCTACCTGCCTGGCGAGGGACTGTTCATTACCCACATCACCTATAACGCCGATCGCTGGTGGGCCAACACGCCCAACAACCAGGACGTGCAGCTGATGACCTTTGTTCCCGCCGATAATACGCTTTCCTATGATGACGAGAGCACCGACTTGTGGCCTCAGAGTAGCAACAATGCCTTTACCGACACATCCACGCCTGCAGCCAAGCTCTACATGAATGACCGTGGCACCATCTCGGGCAATGCCGGCTTGCTGGGCAAGCCCGTTACCGAGATGGTCATCAACGGCGACGGTACAGCCAGTTTCTGGTACATGAAGGGTTCAGCCACGAGACCCGTGATCTCGGTATCCACCAACAATCTGGATATGGGCAGTGTGATGATTAATCACGCAGGCAGCAAGACGTTCAACGTCGTTGGCCAGGCTTTGACTGGCGATGTCACACTCACACTCAGTGACGCCAATGGCGTGTTTGCCATCGAGCCGACGGTTATCGCTAATGCCGATGCTGTCACGGGAAGCAATGTGACTGTGACCTTTGAGCCCAAGGCTATCCAGGACTACAGTGCCACAGTGACACTGAGCACACCGGGATCTCAGGATGTGGTGGTCAACCTTACGGGCCATGGATTGATCGAGGGCTTCACCCCAGTGATGCAGCCTGCCAATGAGACTTACATCAACTTGACGCAGTTCCGTGCCGACTGGACAGACCAGACCCCTGAGCAGAATGTGGCAAGCTACACTCTCGAGGTGAGCACCAAGCCCCTGGTTGAGATGTTAGAGACGGCCGACTTTAGCGGTGTGCCCAATGCCGTGAGCGGTGGATATCTTTCCGACATCTCGAGCGACTTAGCCAATTATGTGCCTGAGGGATGGTCTGGTACCTCCTATGTGGGTGCCTATGGTGGAGCTTTGATCCTGGCATTTGAGGGTACCCTCAAAACGCCGACCTACAATTTCACGGGCTATGACAAGGTGACCGTTGTTGTAAGGGCATCGTCCTATGCCGAGGCTCAGGCTTCGATGCGTGTGTCCACCAGCCTTGGATCCACCGAGGTGGAAATGGATGGCAACTATGCCGATTACACCTTTGTGCTCGATTGCGCCCAGCAGGATGCTGTTACATTCAAGGATTTGACCAACTATGTCAACATTAAGCAGGTGACAATCTATGCTGGTGACTTGACAACCATGAATCTCAATGCTACCGAGCAGGGTGATGACACCTATCGACTCATCACGGGCATTACCGACAAGCACTATCTCGTGCGCGACCTGAAGGCCGAGGGTACCTATATTTATAAGGTGAAAACACTCTATGCCGACGGCACCGAGAGCCCCTGGAGCAATGTCGAGACGGTGACCCTGTTCGAGAATGGGCACGGTTATGCATTGGGTGATGTGAACCATGATTTGGTGTTGGATGTGGCCGACGTGACCGCACTCATCAGCCACATCCTGGGCACTGACGACGCGTGCTGTGTGATTTGTGGCAATGTGGATCAGGATGAACAAGGCATGATCGACGTGAGTGATGTGACAGCACTCATCGGGCTGATTCTGTCGGGTAATTGATTTCTTGTAGCATAACGCACTACCTTATCCCATCGGGCGCATCCCTGCAATCGGGGAGTGTGCCCGATGGGTTTTTAATTCGTTTTTTGGGTGGAAACCATTGCGTTTTTCGGACAATTATTATATTTTTGCGGCAATAATCAACAAATGATAACCTAAAACAATAGAGAAATGAAAAAGATTTGCATGACAATGTTGACCTTGGTCTTGTTACTGTCCTCTGGATGCAATACTGCCCTGTTGGGAGGAATGGGTAGCAACGATGGCACCGCCAGCGGAGGCACCCTGGGCGATGTGCTGGGTGGCGTGCTGGGTGGTGTACTGGGCAGCATTGGATCCCAAAACACGGTTGATGGACTGCTGGGTCTGGTCATCGGCAGTGTCAAGGTTCAAGAAAGCGAGCTGTATGGTGCGTGGAGCTATAACCAGCCTGGTTGCGCCTTCACCAGCGAGAATCTGCTGGCCAAGGCCGGTGGTGCCATTGCCGCTCAAACGTGTAAAGAGAAACTCTTGCCCGTGTATAATACTTTGGGTATCAGTGGCCAGAATACCCAATTCCAGTTCACCCAGGACCACAAGTTTGCTGCCTATGTCAAGGGTATCCCCCTGAGTGGCACCTATACCTACGATCCTACCAATGCGACCATCAAGCTCAAGACAATGCTTTTTAGCTCCAATGTCTATGTCACCCGCACCACAAGCGGACTGGCGTTCACCTTCGAGAGCAAGAACCTCTTAAAGGTACTTCAGGCCATCGCTGCCATGAGTGGCAACAGCACATTGCAGACCGTGGGTGACCTCAGTAAGCAGTACGATGGCGTGCGCTTGGGCTTCGACATGGCTCCTGTTAGGTGATAATCAGTGCTTTAATAGCATTGTGAAGAGGGTGTGACATATCTCAACTGACCGAATTATAACCGTCCTGCTGCCTTCCCCCTGCAGGGCGGTTATAATTGTAGCATTTGAATTATGACGCAACAATTTAGTAGGCCATTCGACCTGCTTGCCTTGCGGAATAAGTTATACATGATGTGTGAAGGAATAGCGGTGCTGTGGAAGCTCATTGGACATCATCATTCATTCGATCCTGGTATGGACCGTCATGCATGTCCTATTTCTTAATCGTGAATTCAAAGCTCAATCCGCCGCCTGGCGATGACAAAGCCTTGATGGTGCCTCCATGCAGCTGGACAGCATTCTTGACAATGGCCAGTCCCAGTCCTGTGCCACCCAGTGAGCGGCTGCGTCCCTTGTCGAGGCGGTAGAACCGCTCAAAGATGCGTGACAGGTGTTCCTCGGGGATGCCACTGCCATTGTCGGCAAAGGTGAAGTGCCAGCGGTTAGAGTCCTCGGTAGCAGCAATATTGATAGAGATGCCATTGCCTGCATAATTGATGGCGTTGTCCATCAGGTTGCGGAAGATGCTGTAGATCAATGACTGATTGCCCTTGATGACGATATCTTGTGGCAGCTGGTTGCGCACGGTGATACCCTTGTTGGTTGCTGCAAGCGAGGTTTCCTGAATTATGTCATCGACGAGGTGGGAGACATCGACGCGTTCCATGGTGATCATGTTGCTGGCATAGTCCATGCGGTTGAGTGTGGAGATGTCTTGCAGCAATGACGTGAGCCGATGAGCCTGTGAGTGTGTGCGCTCGAGGAATTGTGTGCGCATCTCATCGGTCATTTCGGGGTGCTCGAGGATAGTCTCGGTGTAACCCAGAATGCTTGCCACTGGTGTCTTGAGCTCGTGGGAGATGTTCTGCGTGAGCTGTCGTCGCATCTGGTTTTCCTTGTCGGCCTGCTCGCGGCTGATGCGCTCATCCATGCGCTTTGAGTAACGGTGAAGCAGCACTCCCAGACCGACAAGGACGAGCATTGAGAATGCCAGCTGATGCAGGAAATTAACTTCATCAAAAGGTTCCAGCACGAGGCGGTCAAAGTCCTCAAATGCAATGATGATGAAGGCGTAGACGGCGACAATGACCATCACGCTCCAGAACATCTTGCGCCCCTCGGTGAATCGTTTCATCCAGCAATGAATTGGTATCCAAAGCCGTGTCGTGTGATAATGCACGACGAGTAACGGCCAATTTTCTTGCGCATGCGTGTGATGTTGACGTCCACGGTGCGATCGGTGACGACGACATCTTTGGGCCACACTTGCTCCAGAATCTCTTGTCGGGAGAACACCTGTCCGCGGTTGCTGAGCAGCAGTTGCAGGATGTCTAACTCGGTGCGGGTGAGCGCCACGGCCTCGCCGTCAACGACAACGGTCATCTTTTGCAAGTCAACTTTGAGCCCCTCATAGCGCAGGAGTGTCTTCTCGGCAATCGGGCTGGGGGAGGTGCGGCCCAGCACAGCCTTGACTCTTGCTTTGACTTCCTTGATCGAGAAGGGCTTGGCGATGTAGTCATCGGCTCCCAGCTCAAAGCCGTGCAGCATGTCGGGCTCGGTACCCAGTGCTGTGAGGAAGATGATAGGGATGTCGGCAGTGGCCGGGTTGAGTTTAATCTTCTGTGCAAACTCAAAGCCCGACATTCCAGGCATCATCACGTCGAGTAAAATCAGGTCATAGCGAGAGACCTCTTTCCTTAACGCCTCCTCGCCCGATGTGGCGATGTCGACGACATAGCCCACATTGGTGAGGTTGAACCGCAGAATCTCGCACAGGTCTCGCTCGTCATCTACTACTAAAATCTGTTGCTTCTTCATATTCAGTTGCAAATATATTAAATTATTGACGAACAGTAATTGTGTAAATGCTACAAAGATGTTACATTTGACCAAATCGAGCTTCAACGACATTGATGATGTAGTCTCCCATTTTCTCAAATTCACCCACCAGGTCGCTAAAGGCGGTACCCAGCGCGTAGCTGTATTTCCTGTCATTGACGTCGCGGACGTTGTCGGCCTTGAGTCGGTCGCGCATGGCGTTGATCTCGTTCTCGTAGTAGTATGACTCGCGGATGTCACGCTTGTCGATGGGTTCGCTCAGGGCGAGATTCATCTGGGTCAATGCATTGTCGCACAAGTCGAGCATCTTGATGAGTTTTTCTTGCTGCTCGTTGTCAAAAGTCATTTCCTGGTCATCGCGGCGGTGTATCGTGCGAGCCTGGCGGTAGCAAGAGTCGCCAATGCTCTCAAGCTCACCTATTTCTCGGAGCATCTGCCTGATCTTCATTTTGGATTCGTCGCTCAAGTGGCCATCGCTCACCTGCTCCAGGAATCGGGCAATGGAGATCTCGGCCTCGTCGGTGACGTCTTCCTCCTGCTCAATCTTCTTGAAGATGACGTTGAGCTGGTCGCGGTCACTCACCTCAAGCATCTCTTTTACCATGCCGAACATCTGCTGTATGCGTTGGCCATAGCAGGCGGTCTCCTTCTGTGCCTGCAGGATGGCAATCTCGGGCGTTTGAATGAGGTTGGACTTGATGTATTGCAGCTTGTAGGTCTCTTCCTGTGCCTCCTCCTTGTCGGGCAAGATCCACCGCACCACTCTTTCCATCTGTGGAATGAAGCCGATGAGTATGGCCGTGTTGGTCACGTTAAAGCACGTGTGGAACATGGCCAGGACCACTGGCAGGCGCTCGCTTTGGCCTCCAGCCGCGGGGTCATATCCCACCAGTGAGCACACTAAGTTGACAAAGGGGTAGAACAGGCACATGACCCAAATCACGCCAAACACATTGAATAAAAGGTGGGCGAGTGCGGCCCGTCGGGCTTCGGTGTTGGCTCCTAATGCGGCCAGATTGGCCGTCGCTGTCGTGCCGATGTTCTCACCCATGACCAGAGCGATGCCCAGATAGATGGGCAGCACGCCAGTCGAGCACAGCAGGATGGTGATGGCCATCACTGCAGCCGACGATTGCACGATGCATGTGATTATCGTGCCGATGGCGAGAAAAGCCAGGATGGAGAGGTGGCTGCTCGTGTCAAACGACGAGAAGAAGCGCATCGCGGCCTCGTTGTGTTCCAGATCCAGTTCCTTGCCTGCAGCACTCAACAGCACCAGGGAGAAGAACATGAACGCGATTCCAAACAGGAAGTCGCCCTTGTAGCGGTGCCGCTTGTGGTAGATGAGTAGGATGCCCACCAGGAAAGCGGGAAAGACGAAATTGGTCAAGTCAACATTGTATCCCAGTGTCATGATCCACGCTGTGAGTGTTGTGCCGATGTTGGCTCCCATGATGACGCTGATGGCCTGTCCCAGCGTGAGCAAGCCAGCCGAGACAAAGGAGACCGTCATCACTGTCGTCGCCGATGACGACTGTACGGCACAGGTCACACCTGTGCCCGTGAGCATGCCCATGAAGCGGTTGGTGGTCATGCGTCCAAGCACGTGTCGCAGTTGTGGTCCAGCCATCTTCTGCAATGCGTCGCTCATCATGCGCATGCCAAAAATGAGCAGTCCCAGTGTGCCTAATATCTTGAGGGCAATCGTTAAATATTCAGTTGTCATTGTAGTCAATTGTTGATAGTATGAATTTTTCTGCAAAATTACTGATTGTCGATAACACGTAGTTTACGATAGAGTTACAAAGGAATGAATTATTTGTTACAGCGGCACAGGGGAGTGCAATAGTAATGATAGCAGCATGTGTGTTTGTTGGATGCCGTGATGATGTGTATCCCCTTATTTTTGTTGAAAAATATCATTTTTTTGTTGAAATTCGCTTTAATAATCACAATTCAGATGTCGCCATTGCGTTAAAAGTTATATATTTGCGTGCTGTGATGGAAAGCATTATCAATACATATGAACCTATCACACTCGACGAGATGAGTGGCATCAAGCTGATGAACCGCACCGACACCAAGTTTGTCACGACGGTTGACCGGCTCAAACTCTTGCTCATGCTGGCCCGTACCGATTATCGAGCCCAGGAGGTTAACGGCAAGCGCATGGCTCGCTACTACACGGCCTATTTTGATACCCCCGACAACAACATGTATGTGGTGCACCAGAATGGGCATGCCGGTAGACAGAAGCTGCGCATCCGCTCCTATGTGGACTCGGGCCTGAATTTCCTTGAGGTTAAGACCAAGAATAACCACGGACGCACCAAGAAGAAGCGTGTCGACATGGTGGGTTTTGACCCGCAACATCCCGACCACGGCATCCGCTTCCTGGCACAGGACGACCAGTTCAAGGCCTATGACGAGTTCCTGCGCAAGCACCTGCGCTATGACCCGGCAGTGTTGACCGAGCACCTGGAGAACCACTTTGACCGCATCACCCTGGTGAATAAGGCCAAGACCGAGCGTCTCACCATCGATACCAACCTGTGTTTTCACAACCTCAATACTGGCCAGGATGCCGACCTCACGGGCCTGGTGATCATCGAGCTCAAGCGTGACGGCCTGCAGCCATCACCCATCCTGGGGATGCTGCGGGAGTTGCGCATCAAGCCCAGCGGTTTCAGCAAGTATTGCATGGGCTCGGCGTTAACCAATCCGGGATTGAAGCGCAACAACTTCAAGGAGCGGTTGCGCCTGGTGGAGCGCTTGCTGTCGAGGGCTCAATCGGTTTAGACCAATATTAACACAATAAACTATTAAGGATATAAACTATTAAGGATTATGATACTACTTCAGGATTTATTGGGACTGGAAGAGGGCATGGCCGACGTTGCGCATGAGGTCGCTGCTACCGGCTACCAGTTCAACTGGTGTGATGGGGCAGGCGTGGCCGAGATGGTGGTACGCTTTGGCTTCTTCATGCTCATGCTGTTCTTCATTGTGTATTTCCTATACTATCGCAAGACACACCGTCGTGATTATTTCTTCACACTTGTCTTGCTGAGTGTGAGCATATTCTTCCTCATCTACCTGCTGGGTAGCGTGAAGGTGAAAATCGGCTTTGCCCTGGGACTGTTTGCCATCTTTGGCGTGCTGCGTTATCGCACCGAGACGATCCCTGTGCGTGAGATGTCCTATATGTTCGGTGTCATCAGTCTGTCGGTGATCAATGCGCTGGCCGACTCGTTGAGTGTTGTCGAGCTACTCATCCCCAACCTGTCCATCGCGCTGCTCATCTGGCTCTTTGAGGCATTTGTCCTCAAGGGCAATATTGTGAGCAAGCTGATATTGTATGACCGCATCGAGCTCATCTCTCCTGAGCGCCGCGAGGAACTCTTCGAGGACTTGCACAAGCGCACTGGCTTGAAAATCATCAAGGTGAATGTGGGCTCGATAGACTTTCTCAAGGACACTGCCATCCTCAAGATTGAATATGAGAACGATGGTAGTGGTGCAAGCCATGTAAATGAAACATTAAAAATACCCAAGATTGAATGGCAAGATGTAAAAGAAACCAACTGACGGTTGTTCTGCAACTGTTGTTCATACTGTGTGCAGCACTGGTGCCGACATCATCGCAAGCCGATGATGCCGGTCTTGTGCTTAGTGCCGAGGCCTCGCACAAGTTCTCCAAGAAACTGAGTGCCGCATTTGAGGTCGAGTTCCGCTCGCGCAATAGCTTTCGCACAGCCGATCGCGTGAGCTTTGGACCCTCAGTCAGCTACAAGCTGTTGCCCTGGCTCAAGGCGAGTGTCGATTACAACCTGCTCATCGATAACAACCGCGAGGAGATCACCTATCAGGACGATGGCGTGAGCTACAACAACTGGCGCCCCAGCTACTGGGGTGTGCGCCACCGCTTCAACGTGGCTCTCACAGCCAGCCACAAGGTGCAGCGTGTGGAGGTGAGCCTGCGTGAACGCTGGCAGTACACCTACCGCCGCAGCAAGATGATCGACAACTTCGACTTCGACAACGCCGAGTGGGAGGACCACGAGGTGCGCGGCAAGGGTAAGAACGTGTTGCGCAGCCGACTGCAGCTCGAGTGGGACATTCCCAAGTGCAAGTTTGACCCGTTTGCCAGCGTGGAATTCCACACCACGCGCGAGTTGGAGAAGACACGCTTCATCGTGGGTGTGGCTCACAGCATCAAGAAGACGCACGACTTCAAGCTCTATTACCGCTACCAGCTCTCGGGCAGCAGTAGCGATGAGCCCAACATCCATCTTTTGGGTCTCGGTTACACCTATAAATTCTAACAAATCCGACCAGCAATGATGAAAAAGATATATCTGTACAGTTTCTTGCTTGCCGCAATGAGCATGAGCCTGCTCTCGTGCGAGAAAGATGACACCGACATGGCCGACATCATCGCACAATATCAAGTGGAGCCCGCCAGCATCGAGTTGGACTTCTCGGCCCTGAGCGAGGCTGCCGATGTGCCGGTGACCGACGAGAACGATTCGACCTACAACGACTATGTCGAGAACACATCGTGGGACAAGGTGATCTATATTGATTATGCTGGCGATGAGGCAACCGTCACGGGAACCGTGAGCGGTGTCATTGTCACAGCAAGCGGTTCCCATGTCACAGTGATGAATCTCTCGGGACCAGCCCAGTTTGTGCTCAGTGGTGCCACCAGCAATGGCTCTCTCAAACTCTACGGCGACAAGCGCAACCAGGTGTTGCTCAACGGGGTGGAGATTACCAATCCGTCAGGTGCTGCCATCAACAACCAGAGTGGCAAGTCGTTTTACATCGTGCTGGCCGACGGCACGGTCAACACGCTGCATGATGGCACCCAGTACACCATGGTTGATGAGGAGGACCAGAAGGCTGCCCTCTTCAGCGAGGGGCAGATTATTTTTAGCGGGGCAGGACGGCTCAACGTCTATGCCCACGGTCGCGGCGGCATCCGCAGCGACGACTACATCCGCATCCGTCCAGGCGTGAACCTGTATGTCAACAGTGCTGCCCAGGATGGCCTGCGCGCCAATGACGGCATCATCATGGATGGAGGCGTGGTCAACGTGGAGACAACGGGCCTGGGGGCCAAGGGTGTGCGCAGCGGTGGACTGATGGAGGTGAACGGTGGCCGCATGATAGCCATTGGCAGCGGTGATACCCGCGTCGAGCTGACCGATGGTGTGGCCGATACCACCTCGTGTGCCGCGCTCTATTGCGACTCGCTGCTGCTCATCAAGGGTGGAACCCTCAAGTTTAAGGCTACGGGCGACGGCGGCAAGGGTTTGAATGCCAAGCAGCACGTGACCGTGACTGGTGGTTCGTTCCAGGCTGTGGCCACGGGCACCAGTAAGCTCAAGAAACCCAAGGGAGTGAAGGTGGATGGCAGTTTCAGCATCTCGGGAGGCTATTTCTACAGCTACAGTCGGCGCAGCGATCCCATCGAGGTGACAGGCACGACATCGGTCTCACCGGGTTACAAGACCTATGAGCGGGGTCCAAAAGCCTTAACGATTGAGTATTAGTATAAAGTCAATTTACACAACTATCTGATAAAGAAATAAGTTATAGCTATGAAAAAATCATTACTTGCCCTGTTGACGATGATGACAGTGTTTGCCGCAAGTGCTGCCACAGGCGACGTGAACAGTGATGGTGAGGTGAACGTGAGCGACGTGAACACCCTGATCGAGATGATTCTCACGGGCGATGCCTCGTCAGCTGGCGACGTGAACAACGACGGCGAGATCTCGCTGAGCGATGTGAATGCCCTCATCGAAATTATCCTGAATGGTGTTACCGAGGATCCCGACGAGATTATCCCTAAAGAGATCTCGCTGGATGACAGCGACTTGACCGAGCCTGCCGAGACCGTCCCTGATGATGAGGATGCGCTCGATTATGGCGACTATGTCGAGAACACGTCATGGTCTACGACGGTCAATATCACATTTGATGGTGAGACAGCGACTGTGAGCGGCAATCCCAGTTCGGTCATCGTGACTGTCAATGGTGCCCATGTGACTGTAACCAGCGCTGCCAAGCGTGTGCGCTACATTGTTTCGGGCTCCACGCCCAACGGTTCACTCAAGTTCTACAGTGAGCGCAAATTCCAGCTCCAGCTCAATGGTGTAGACATCACCAATCCCACTGGAGCCGCCATCAACAACCAGTGCGGCAAGTCGCTCTATGTGGTCCTCAGCGTCGGCACGGTCAACACGCTGCGCGATGGCGAGACCTACAGCATGGTCGATGGGGAAGACCAGAAGGGTACCCTCTTCAGCGAGGGACAGATTTTGGTTAGCGGCAAGGGCTCGCTGAACATCTACAGCGTGGGTCGGCATTGCATGGCCAGCGATGACTATGTGCTGGTGCGTCCCGGTGCCAAGCTCTACCTCAACAGCCCCAGTGGGCACGGCATCAAGGCCAAGGACTATGTCCACATCAAGGGTGGGGTCATCAACATGGAAATTGCTGCCGATGGTGCCAAGGGCATCAACTGCGACAGTCTCGTTTACATCACTGGCGGTCGCACCACCATCATCAATTCTGGAACATCCAAGGCCGAGGTTGACAGCTTGGGCAATCCCGAAACCACGAGTGCTGCTGGTGTCAAGGCCGACTACAACATGACCATGACCGGTGGTACGCTCAACATCAAGTGTACGGGTAATGATGCCAAGGGCATCAACGTCTCACAGCCGTTGCTGTTCTCGGGTGGTGAGCTCAACGTCGTGTGCACTGGTTCGCAGGTCACCGTGGCTCCTAAGGGTGTGAAGTGCGATACCGATTGCACCATTCAGGGCGGCTCGTTCTACAGCTGCGCCCCCAATGGCTGCGCCCTGGATGTCGACGGCACTCTCACTATTGCTGATGGTGCCACCACTGTGACTAACGATGACAGCCGCATTGTGGAGATCATTTACTAATCACTGGCCAGCACGATTATCTGCGGCCTTTTCATGAGTGAAGAAATAACTATAGGGTGTCCGGCTAAAGTCCCGATCGGGGTTTAGCCGGACACCCTAATCATTTCGCTTGGTACCGATGATATATAGCTTCTATATATGCTTTTGCATATTTGTCTGATTTCTTGATATTTATATAAATATCGCTTAGCGTCATCATGCCTTAGCGTGAGATTTCAGAGAGGCATTTCCTGCAATCCACAGTCTTGAGCTGTTGAGCTGGTCTCTTGTGCGAGGCGGGTTTAGTGGCGCAATTGCTCCAGCATCTGGGCGGGGGTGAGGCCCGTGACGGGGTGGTGCCAGTCGGGTGCGAGCTGCATCATGGGACCGAGGAAGAAATCGCGCTCGGCCAGGTGGGGGTGTGGCACTTGCAGGGTGGGAGAGTGGATGACCATTTGGTCGATGGCCATGATGTCGATGTCGACCAGGCGATCGATGTAGTTGCCTTGGGCGTCGCGGTGGGCGGCGCTGCCCAAGCGGCGCTCAATGGCTTGGAGATGGTGGAGCATGGATTGTGGCGAGAGCTCGCTGTTGAGCCACACAGCCAGGTTCAAGAACCTGTTGTTGCTTTCAAACCCCCATGGCTGGCTCTCGACAATGCTTGAGACGGCACAGCCGCTGGTGCCGGCCGCAATAGCAACGACGGCGCGATAAAGATTATCGCGCCGGTCGCCCATATTGGAACCAATGTTCAGGTAATAATTCACGTTGAGATTACAGTGTCTTGTGGACCTCGATTTCCTCAAAGGCCTCGATGATGTCCATGACCTGCAGGTCGTTATAGGATTTGAGACTCAAGCCGCAGTCATAGCCGCTGGTGACCTCCTTGGCATCGTCCTTGAAGCGCTTGAGCGAGGCCAGCTCGCCAGTGTGGATGACAATACCATCGCGAATCACGCGCACCTTGCTGCCGCGCTTGATCTTGCCCTCGACCACCATGGCACCAGCGATGGTGCCCACCTTGCTGATGTGGTAGACCTGGCGCACCTCGGCACTGCCGGTAACCTCCTCCTTGATGTCGGGTTGCAGCATTCCCTCCATTGCGCTCTTGACCTCCTCGATGGCGTCATAGATGATGGAGTAGATGCGGATGTCGACACCCTCTTGTTCGGCGGCACGCTTGGCGGCGGCTGCCGGTCGCACCTGGAAGCCGACGATGTAGGCATCGCTGGCGGCTGCCAGGGTGACGTCGCTCTCGGTGATGGCACCCACGGCCTTGTGGATGACGTTGACCTGTACCTCGGGTGTGGAAAGCTTGATGAGCGAGTCGCTCAGTGCCTCGATGGAACCGTCCACGTCGCCCTTGACAATGATATTGAGCTCGTGGAACTCGCCCAAAGCGCGGCGGCGACCGATGTCCTCGAGGCTGACGCGGGTCTGAGTGCGGCGGCTGAGCTCGCGCTGCAGTTGCTCACGCTTGTTTGCAATCTGGCGTGCCTCCTGGTCGGTGTCCATGACATTGAACTTGTCACCGGCAGTGGGTGCTCCATCAAGACCCAGGATAAGTGCGGGAGTTGATGGACCGCTCTCGGTGATGCGCACGTTGCGCTCGTTGAACATGGCCTTAACCTTACCATAATGGGTGCCAGCCAGCACAATGTCGCCCACACGCAGGGTGCCGTTGTCCACGAGCACGGTGGCTACATAGCCTCGACCCTTGTCGAGCGATGACTCGATAATCGAACCGGTGGCCTTGCGGTTGGGGTTGGCCTTGAGGTCGAGCATATCGGCCTCGAGGAGAACCTTCTCCATGAGTTCTGCCACGCCTGTGCCCTTCTTGGCCGAGATGTCCTGACTCTGGTACTTGCCACCCCAGTCCTCGACGAGGTAGTTCATCTGTGCGAGCTCCTCCTTGATCTTCTCGGGGTTAGCACCAGGTTTATCAATCTTGTTGATGGCAAAGATGATGGGCACGCCTGCTGCCGATGCATGGTTAAGCGCCTCGACGGTCTGCGGCATGACGCTATCGTCGGCAGCGACGATGACGATGACGATGTCAGTGACCTTGGCACCACGGGCACGCATGGCGGTGAATGCCTCGTGACCAGGGGTGTCAAGGAAGGTGATGCGTCGTCCATTGGGCAACTTCACGTTATAGGCACCGATGTGCTGGGTGATGCCGCCAGCCTCGCCGGCGATCACGTTGGAGTTGCGGATGTAGTCCAGCAACGACGTTTTACCATGGTCAACGTGTCCCATAACGGTGACAACTGGCGGACGCTGCACGAGATCTTCGGGATTATCCTCCTCCTCGCTGATGGCCTCGGCAACCTCGGCACTGGTGTACTCGGTCTTGAAGCCAAACTCGTCGGCAACAATGTTGATGGTCTCGGCATCCAGTCGTTGGTTGATGCTCACCATGACGCCCAGGTTCATACAAGTGGCGATAACCTTGTTGATGGGCACGTTCATCATGATGGCCAGGTCGTTGGCCGTGACAAACTCGGTGAGCTTCAAAATCTTGCTCTGGGCTGCTGCCAGTGCGGCTTCCTCGCGGATTTCCTCGCGGTGCTCCTCGCGGCGCTCGCGGCGGCGGTTGGCGGCGGCTTTCTTGCCGCTCTTGGCGGTGAGGCGTGCGAGCGTCTCCTTCATCTGGCGCTGAACGTCCTCCTCGCTCACCTCGGGGCGCAATGGCTTGCGGTTGCTCTTCTTGTCCTTGCTGCGCTTGCCTTGGTCATCTTTGCCGCGTCCCTTGGACGACGAGGATACCGATGTGGACTGGCTGCCGGCGGTCTCGATGTCGACTTTCTCCTTGCCGATGCGTTTGCGCTTGCGCTTGCCTCCTCCATCGGCTTGCGCCTTGGCGATGCGCTCGTTGCGCTTCTCTTCCTTGGTCTTCTTGCGTGGCCTTGTCTGCTGGTTGAGGGTGCTCAACTCAATCTTGCCCACAACCTTGAGCTGCGGTCCGTTCACGGTCTGCGAAACAGGCTTGTAGATCTCTTCCTGTTTCTCGGTGTCGGGCTGCTCTTGAGGCTGGTCAGGTTGTTTGACAGGGGCTTCGGCAGGTTCGGGTTCAGGCTCAACAACAGCCTTGGGCTCGGTTTTGGCTGGCTCTGTCTTGACGGGCTCGGGTTTTACCGATTCCGACTTGACTACTGGCTCGGCGGGAACCTGAGGCTCAACGGCAGGTGTGGTGACCTCTTCCTGAACGGGCTTCTCTTGAGCCTGGACAGGTGCGGTGTTCTCGGCCGGTTTGACAGGTTCGGGTTCGGGCGCAGGCTCAGGCTTGGGTGCAGGAGCAGGCTTGGCGACAGGCTTGGGTTTACCGGCGCTGTCAAGGTCGATCTTACCCAGGAATGTGGGTTTCTGGCCGGGAATCTCGGTCTTGATTTCGCGGCTCTCGGCCTTGCTGTATTTAGCCTTCTCTTTTTGACGCTCGTTGGCCATCTTCTCGCTCTTGTTCTTGAGGTCCATGTCGGGCTTGAACTCTTTGACAAGCATTTCATAGACATCGTCCTGGATGCGCGCGTTGATGTTATCGTCGATTTCGATGCCCTTCTTGAGCAGGAAATCGGCAATAGTCTGCCTACCGACGTTTAAATCTTTAATAACTTTACTGATTTTTATCGCCATAAATTGTTTTTTATCAGTTGACCTTTGGGCAAAATGCTTAGGTGTGCTATATTTTTTAGTTAGTCTTCAAATTCTGACCTGAGGATAGCCAGCAGGTTGTCGACGGTGTCTTCCTCGAGGTCGGCCTTGTCGATGAGTTGCTCGCGTGGGGTGCGCAGGACTGCCTTGGCGGTGTCGAGGCCAATGTTCTTGAGTGCCTCGATAACCCACTCGTCGACCTCGTCCTTGAACTCGTCAAGGTAGATGTCCTCCTCGGCCTCGGTCTCCACGTCGCGATAGACGTCGATGCTATATCCTGTCAAGATGCTGGCAAGCTTGATGTTTAAGCCGCCCTTGCCAATGGCCAGTGAAACCTCCTCGGGGCGCAGGAACACCTCGGCATGCTGGTTCTCGTTGTCTAATCGGATAGACGAGATCTTGGCGGGGCTGAGGGCGCGCTGGATGAGCAGCTGCGGGTTGCTGGTGTAGTTGATCACGTCGATGTTCTCGTTGCGCAACTCGCGCACGATGCCGTGGATGCGGGCACCCTTGACGCCAACGCATGCGCCCACGGGATCGATGCGGTCATCGTAGCTCTCTACGGCAATCTTGGCGCGCTCGCCTGGAATGCGGGCAACGGCGCGGATGACGATCAGACCGTCATGAATCTCGGGCACCTCCTGCTCAAACAAGCGACGCAGGAAGTCCTGGCTGGTGCGAGAAACGATCACCTTGGGGTTGTTGTTGGTGTTGTCAACGCGGTCGATGACGGCGCGCACCACATCACCCTTGCGGTAGATGTCGGTGGGTATCTGTTCCTCCTTGGGCAGGATGAGCTCGTTCTTATCGTCGTCGAGTAGCAGGACCTCGCGTTTCCACACCTGGTAGACCTCGCCGGCAACCAGTTGCCCCTCAATAGCCTTAAACTTGTTGTAGATGGCATCCTTCTGCAAGTCCAGGATCTTGCTGGCCAGCGTCTGGCGCAGGTTCAGGATGGCGCGGCGGCCAAACTTGGCAAAGTCAATCTTGCGGGTGTGGTCCTCACCCACCTCACAGTCGGGGTCATCATCGGCGCGTGCATCCGACAGCGAAATCTGCTTGTTGGGGTTCTCCACCTCACCATCTTCCACAACCTCCAGGTTCTGGTAGATCTCACAGTCTCCCTTGTCGGGGTTGACAATCACGTCAAAGTTGTCGTCGTTGCCAAACATCTTGGACAGCACGCTGCGGAAGGACTCCTCCAGCACGCTGATCAAGGTTGTCTTGTCAATGTCCTTGAGTTCCTTGAACTCGGCAAACTGTTCGGTCATGTTGACCGCTTCTTCTCTTTTAGCCATAATGTTTTTTTAGTTTTCAGCCTTCAGTTTTCAGTTTTCAGTTGATTGCGGATGCCGCTGACAACCGATAACTGGCAACTGACAACTAAATATTGATGATATTTTTTGTGTATTTAATGTCACTGTAGTTGAACCTCTCTTGCTCCTCAACCAGCTCGGGACGCTTCTTCCCTTCAAGCTTGCGCTTGACTGTGGTCGTCAGCGTGAAACCTGTGTCATCGGCCTGGGATAGCACGCCCTTGAGCTTGCGGCCGTCGGCGGTCAACACTTCGACATCGTTGCCCTCGCTGTTGCGGTACTGGCGGGGCAACAGCAGTGGCGATGTCAGGCCATAGGAGCCCACGGTGAGCTCATAATCCTCCTCATCGCGGTCAAACGCGGCCAGCACGGCATCGTTGACTGCCACGCAGTCGTCGATGGTGATGTCGGTGTCGCTATCGAGTGCGACATCGATCACGTTGTCCTTGCTCACCTTGAGGGTGACCAGGAACATCTTGCTGCCCTCCAGGGCCTCGTTAATCACTTGTTCCAGTGCTGTCTTGTCAATCATCGGTTCAAAAAATTATAATAAAAACGAGGAAGCCCAAGTGCCCCCTCTCACGAATGCTGGCGCAAAAGTACTCATTTCTCGGCATTCATGCAATATATAAGGTATTTTAGACACTTAATAATGCACGATATTTCACAATATTTAATATACTTTAACCTAAAATACAGCCATTGTACCTTTTCAGCGTTCACCGTGATGCCCAACCCCATGCTAAGCCTCAAAGGCGCTAAGATATTGATTTTAAAAAAGTATAATGTATGGTTTCGCTATGGTCGATAATCAGCAATACCAATGCGTCAAAGCCATGAGATGATTTCTATAGATAAACTTATGCCATTGATTATAAAAAACTTAGCGTCTTTTCGCCTTGGCGTGGGGACACATTCGGTGAATAGTTGCCAGCCATTCAGTTCGCCCATGGCCTCCAGCGCACTGCGATTGACTCTTATCTGTTCACCCTAATTATCCCCACGCCGAGTCGCAACAATGCTAAGGACTTGATTTTTATTATATTCTATGTCAGACACATGGTAATGATAGAGTGTGGCTATCGCTATATATCTTATGACGATGATTTAATAAACTGATTGTTAAATGTTTAATGCGACTTCACTAACATGGGATTTAGGCCTGACAATTTCGCTGAACAGTCACTTGAACTTAGGGGCACATTAATTTAAGTTAAAGATAAGTTAAAGAAATCTTGTAAATTTTGGGCCTTAAAAAGAATAATTGAGTGATTTTGCCGTTCAAAAAAGCATAAAAGAGTGTAAAACAGTATAACTATTTAGAGCTCATAAAGTTAGAATGGTAACATTCCTGTATCATCATGGGGCGGATTGCCTCCATCTGATTATAGCGCTGGAATTGATGAACCCTACTTTAGAAACTTGTGTATAAATTAATTAATAGAAGATTATGAAAATTTATCGTTTGTTTGCAACATTAGCCCTCATTGGCTTGATGTGTGTGTCCGCAAAGGCTCAAGATGATGAATTCCGTAATGAGATTGGCATTTCCTATGGTTTCGAGCCCAACTCCATCTGGATTGATGCTTTGGCCGATTTTGTTCCTGACATGCCGGGACAAAGGGTCGACAACAAAAAATGGTTTGGCCCGCTGGGTGTCGAGTACTTCTACCACATTACTCCGCTGGTGGGAGTGGGCGGTATTTTCACGACTAACATTTCAACCGAGGATCTTTTCTCCAACGATCAGTTGAAAGTCTATCGTGCCAAGTCCTTCTTCTCGCTGATGCCGTCGGTGAAACTCAACTGGTTGCGCAAGAAGCATTGGGGACTGTATAGCAAATTGGCTGTTGGTGCAACCTTTGCTCGAATTGCCGACAAGGATTATGATGAGAAAGGAAATAAAGCCAGCAAAGCCGATGTCGAAACCGATTGGGGCTTCAACTGGCAGGCATCACTCATTGGTTTCGAGGCAGGCAGCAACAGGGTGCGTGCCTTCGCCGAACTCGGTATCGGTGAACAGGGTGTCGCCTTGACTGGCATTCGCTGCAAATTCTGAGAGTTCACCTCACCTTAACCTAGGTTGATGGATGTAGTGTGACAATCCCTGTATCCTAAACCCCGCTACAAGATCGCCGAGAAAACATCATGATCAGGATTCTCGGCGGTCTTTTTTGAGACACCCCACTAATATAAAAATGAACGGGTCACCCGCAAAACCCTGAGTGCCCTCAACACCCCTCGGGCCCCGACAATCTCCCGCAAGAGACCGCGCCCACCGGCAAGTCCGCCCCCTCAGGCATCAACGACGACACGCTGAGCACCATCGTCGACGACATCATCCAGCCCGGCCACGACATCACCGCTACCGACCTCCTCGCCCAGGTCAAGGCACGGCACAGCCAGCTCAAGCGTAACACCCGCGACGTCGCCCTCCTCGACCAGATCCACCTCCTCCACCTCCTCGACCCCGTCCCCTCCAGCAATGAAAACAAGGAAGGCAAGGAAGGAAACACCAGCAAGTCATCCCACGACGTTAACAATTCATTAACACTTCCGACCCACCCTCAATCAGTAGCAGCATGTCCCGTGGGCGGCGGCTCTGCCGCCGTAATCCCATCCGGCAATCAACAATGCCATGGCCACGCCAACCCCAACCCCAACAATGACAGACACAGCTTTTTGCAAGTAACCCAAATGAACATAATGATAGCACCATAACAGAAGACAACGAATTGTCTCTATTGCAGATAGGATGCAGCTCTGCTTGCTTTTTTAGAATGATTACTACCGTAATAGTGAAAAAAAGTACTACCTTTGCGCTTATTTTCACAAATTTCGGTTAACAATTATAAATAAGAAGGATATTATTATGAATAGAAACAAAATCTGGTTATGGACGTGGCTCATCGTGGCTTTGTTTTTCATGAACTCTTGTCGCGTCGATATGCCCAAGGAAAAGCAGTCGTCCTATGAAACGATGACTGTCAAAAAATCCGACATCGAGGTGCCTGTGAAATTCAGTGCCAAGATGAAGGGGCAGGCCGATGTGACCATCACACCGCAGGTGAGCGGCCAGTTGATGAAGATTTATGTGACCGAGGGTCAGCAGGTGCGCAAGGGACAGACCCTTTTTGCCATTGACTCCCGCAATGCACAGCATGAGTTGCAATCAGCAAGAGCCAATCTCCAAGCCGCCAATGCCAATCTTCAAGCGGCCATCTCCCAGGCCAACAGCGCCAAATTGGAATATGAGAGCAACAAGAACCTGTATGATAAAAAGATTGTGAGCAGTTACATGCTCGAGAGCTCGCTCAACGCCTACAAGCAAGCACAGGCCACCGTGAGCCAGGCCAGGGCTTCTGTCAGTCAGGCCCAAGCCGCTGTAAACTACGCCAAGGTGAACCTCGGCTTCTGCACGATCACGTCGCCAGTGTCGGGTGTCATCGGCGAGATTTCAGTCTATGCTGGTGATCAGGTGTCGCCGATGACTCAACTGACAATCGTGAGCGGTAACCGTCAGATGGAGGCCGAGTTCTCGGTGCCTGAATCGATTATCGAGGAGATGGCGCAGTCGGGCGTGAATCAAAGTGAAAAAGCCAAGCTCATAGCACAAATCCCCGAGGTGACGTTCATCATGAAGAATGGCACCGAGTATCAGCACAAGGGCCGCGTGTCGAGCTTGACGGGCATGGTGAATGCCACTACCGGTACCTTGGCCTGCAAAGCCGTTTTCCCCAATCCCGAGGGTCAGCTGTTCTCGGGCATTCAGGGCACCTTAGTCTTGCCCTATAGCCTCCAGGACGTGATGGTGATTCCGCAAGCCGCCGTGGTGCGCCTGCAGGACAAGTCGCTGGTGTATAAGGTGAAGGCCGACAGCACCGCGACAGCCGTTGTCGTGCAGACGACCGACATCGGCAATGGCAAGGATGTCATCGTGACCGAGGGCCTGAGTGTTGGAGACCGCATCGTGACCATCGGCGCGGGCAATGTGCAGGAAGGACAGCGCGTCCTCTTCCCTGCTGAACCCCAAAAAGAGAAATAAGGGACTATGAAGAACAACATCTTCATCAACCGTTATGTGATGGCATGTGCGATATCGATTGTCATCACGCTGGTGGGTGCCATCTGCATTGGCACACTGCCCATCGAGCAGTATCCCAACATTGCACCGCCAACAGTCCAAGTCTCCACCTCCTACACCGGTGCTGACGCCAACACGATCATGAAGGCGGTGATTCAACCCCTCGAAGAAAACATCAATGGCGTGCCGGGCATGACCTATATCACCAGTTCGGCATCGGCGTCGGGAGATGTGTCGATCCAGGTCTATTTTGAGCAGGGCACCGACCCCGACCTGGCTGCCGTGAATGTGCAAAACCGCGTCAGCCGTGCTACGGCCCTGTTGCCATCCGAGGTGGTACAGGTGGGTGTCCAGGTGATGAAACAGCAGAACAACATCCTGCACATCGGCGCCTTGAAGAGCGTGGACGGCAAGTATGATGCCGACTTCATCGCCAACTACATCGATATCAACGTGCGCCCCCGACTGATGCGTATCACCGGCGTGGGCGATGTGATGTCGTTGGGTAACACCTATGCCCTGCGCATCTGGCTCAAGCCCGATGTCATGGCGCAGTATGGACTCGAGCCCAACGACGTGTTCGCTGCCATCGGAGGACAGAGTTTCGTTGCCGCGACGGGCTCGCTCGGAGAGCAATCAGACAACGCCTACCAGTACTCGATGGAGTACAAGGGCACCTTGAAGACCGTCGAGGAGTTTAACGATATTGTGTTGCGAACAAGCGATGGCGGACACCTGCTGCACCTGAGCGATGTGGCCCAGGTCGAGATTGGTGCCGTGAGCTACAACTACTCGTCAAACATCGACGGCAAGCCGGGTACCATCTACATGGTGTTCCAGGCACCGGGAGCCAATGCTACCGAGGTGAACGCACGCATCAATAAACTCTACGAGGAACTGAAGCCCACAATGCCTGCTGGCCTCGAGTTTGAGATCCTGGAGACCAGCGATGACTTCCTTTTTGCCGCCATCCACAACGTGGTCGAGACACTGGTCATCGCCATCATCCTGGTCATCCTCGTGGTCTATTTCTTCTTGCAGAACTTCAAGGCGACGATTATCCCCTCGTTGTCGATCATCGTGTCGTTGTTGGGTACGTTTGCCATCGTGAAACTCGCCGGGTTCTCGCTCAATATCCTCACGCTATTTGCACTGGTGCTGGCCATCGGTACCGTGGTGGATGATGCCATTGTCGTCGTCGAGGCGGTCATGGCAAAAATGGAGAGCGGCATCACCGATGCCCGCCGCGCCACCCGCGAGGCCATGAGCGAAGTGTCGGTTGCCGTCATCTCGTGTACTCTGGTGTTTATGGCAGTGTTTATCCCCGTGGCCTTCATGCCTGGCACTTCGGGGTCGTTCTTCACCCAGTTTGGTGTCACGCTGGCATCGTCGGTGGGACTGTCGTGTGTGTCGGCTCTGACGCTGTGTCCTGCCCTGTGCGCCATCATGATGCGCTACTCCAAGGACAACAAGGAGAAAAAGAACTTGAACTACTACGTCACCATGGCCTACAACGCCAGCTATACCGCCATCTTGAATAAGTACAAGAAGAGCGTGGGCGGCTTCATCAAGCGTCCCAAGCTGGCTTGGGCGCTGCTTGCCGTCGCTGCCGTGTTGCTCGTCTTCTTCATGCGTGGCCTGCCCTCAGGCCTTGTTCCCCAGGAGGACCAGGGCGTGTTCTTTGCCGAGGTGCGTGCCCCCGAGGGCAGCACCCTGCATGAGACACAGGAGATTGTCAAGAAGGTGGAGGAGAAGGTCAAGAAGATCCCCGAACTGGAAAGTTATGCTGTGGTCAGCGGATACGGAATGATGGCGAGTAGTTCAAGCAGCTGCTATGCCACTTTCATCGTCCGCCTCAAGAACTGGGGCGATCGATCGGGCATGAATCACTACATCGAGCTGGTCTTTGGGCGCTTTGCTATGGACTGCAGCGATATCAAGAATGCGATAGTCATCCCCTTCCAGATGCCTCAGGTGCCTGGTTACGGCTCAAACAGCGGCGTGAACCTGGTGCTGGAAGACATCCAGGACCGCCCTATGTCGGAATTCAATGCTGATGCCACCAAGTTCCTGGCCAAACTCAATGAACGTCCTGAAATCATGATGGCGATGTCGGCTTACTCCGAGCGTTTCCCCAAGTATCAAGTCAGTGTAGATGCTACACAGTGTGACCGCGCTGGCGTGACACCGGCTGCTGTGCTCAACACACTTGGTGCCTATTGCGGCGGTGCTTATGTGGGCAACTTCAACCAGTTTGGTAAGGTGTACCGCATCATGGCCAACGCCGCGCCCGAATACCGCCTCGACCCCTCCTCACTCAACAACATCTTTGTACGAGTACAGGGGGGATACATGGCTCCGATATCACAGTTCGTCACCCTGACCGAGATTGTGGGTTCGGCATCGGTCGAGCACTTCAACCTGTTCCAGAGCATCACCTGTGGCGTGATGCCCGCCAGCGGATCCTCTGAGGGAGATGTACACAAGGCCATCGCCGAAGTCTTCAAGGAAGTGATGCCCAGCGGATACTCCTATGAGTACGGTGGCATGTCGCGCGAGGTCGAGGAGACATCCGGCTCCAATGCCACTGCTCTGATCTATGTCATCTGCGTCATTCTCATCTTCCTCATCCTGGCTTCGCTCTATAACTCGTGGTTTACTCCATGGGCGGTACTGTTCAGCGTGCCTTTCGGACTGATGGGCTCATTTGGTGCCATCTGGCTGATTTCGCGGTTCCAGCTGCCGGGTATGGAGAACAACATCTACTTGCAGACGGGTGTCATCATGCTCATCGGTCTGCTGGCCAAGACGGCCATCTTGATTACCGAGTATGCATCAGAGCGCCGTGCTCAGGGTCTGAGCATCCGTGATGCGGCATTTGCTGCCTGCGAGGAGCGCTTGCGTCCCGTCCTGATGACCGTCGTGTCGATGATTGCGGGAATGATTCCGCTCATCATCGCTGGCGGTGCCGGTGCCAACGGAAACCGTGTGCTTGCACTGGGCGTTACCGCTGGTATGGCCGTGGGCACGCTTGCTCTGCTCTATGTCGTGCCTGTGTTCTTCATGTTCTTCCAGCGGTTGCATGAGAAGTATCAAGGCGGCGCCCCAAGCCAGGTGCAAGAAGCAGAAGTTAGGAGTAAGGATTGATTATCAAGGCCCTTAAAGACCTTAAGGGCCTTAATACAATAAATAGGAATATGAAGAAATCATTCAATATCATCATCTTGTGTGTTGCCGCCCTGTCACTGGTGGGCTGCGACACCCTCAAGAGTCTACACAGCGAGTATAAGTCCCAAGCGACTGTTCCGGCCGACGTGTTCGGCGAGAATGTCGCCCTGTCGGGAGACAGCACCTCGATAGCAGAACTGTCCTGGCGCGAATTCTTTACCGACCCACTGCTGCAAAGGCTCATCGACACGGCCCTGGTGCGCAACACCGACATCAACTCGGCGCGCATCGCCATACAGCAATCCGAAGCATCGCTCGCGGCTGCCAAGCAAGCCTTTTTCCCCTCGGTGGTTTTCTCGCCATCGGGTTCCATCGCCTCTTTTGGCGGCAGTGCGGCAGCCAAGACCTACAACGTGCCGCTGCAAGTCAACTGGGATATTGACGCCTTTGGCTCCATCAAGAGCAACAAACGCAAGTCCGAGGTTCTCCTCTTGCAAGCCAAGACTGCCGAACAAGCAGTCAAGGCCAACATCATATCGGCTGTGGCGCAACAGTACTGCACCTTGCTGCTTCTCGATCAGCAGCTGGAAATCCTCATGGCTACCGACAGCCTGTGGAATATCTCGCTGGAGACCCAGAAGGTTCTTTGGGAGAACGGCAAGTCCTACTCCACGGCAGTTAACCAGATGGAGGCGTCGTACCTGAACGTGAAAACGTCGATTGTGGACACCCGGCGCAATATCCGTCAGGTGGAGAACGCCATCTGCAGTCTGCTGGCGATAACTCCGCGCCACATCGAACGCAGCCACTTGGGCAGCAGCTCTTTGCCCAAGCGTTTTGAAACGGGCGTGCCTGCCATGCTCCTCCAGTACCGCCCCGACATTAAGATGGCCGACTATGCCATGGCCGGGGCCTACTATGACACCCAAGCTGCACGAGCCGCTTTTTATCCTTCCTTGAGTCTGCAAGGATTAGCCGGATGGACCAATGACGCTGGTGGCGCGATTGTCAACCCCGGGAAGATACTGCTCAACGCCATGGCCTCGATCACGCAGCCCATCTATGCACAAGGGAAGTTGAGAGCAAACCTCAAAATCAACCAGTTGGCACAGGAGGACTTGATGAACAAGTATGTGCAGACTGTCATCGATGCAGGCAATGAGGTGAATGAAGCGCTGGCCGACTGCCAAGCCGCTATCGAGAAGCATGACTACTATCATCGCCAAGTTGAGGTATTGAAGGATGCCTATCGCGGCACACATGAACTCATGGACAACGGCAAGGCAATCTACCTGGAGGTGCTCACTGCCCAGGAAACCCTCCTGAATGCCCAGCTCAACGAAGCCATCAACATGTACAACAGTGCCCAAGGCATCATTGCGCTCTACATCGCGCTGGGTGGTGCCACTCGTTAAAAAGTATTCAAGATTATAATTTAAACCCCAATAACAAACTGACAAATAAATGAAACTAAACATCACCGTTATCGTTTGGGCCCTCATGGCTGCGGCTGTGATGAGCAGTTGTGACGACCCTGAAACCGCCTTCAACGAGGAAACGCTCAACATCCCCTTCCTCTTCTCCGATGGCTATCAGGACACTATCCAGTACCCCTATGACCTTGCCACTCCTATATCCGACTGGCTCTCCATGGTCAAGGATGACACCAAGGTGTGCAAGCTCAGCATTCCGGGCACCCACGACTCCATGACCGGCATGGGGTTCTACCAGCCCTGGCTGAAGAGCATCTCTAACATGACCGCAATCAGCCAACTCTGCACCTTTGACGAGCAGATGAACAGCGGTATCCGATTCTTTGACTTCCGCCCGGTGGTGTCGATCGACACCCTCGCCACCAACCCTGCTGACCGGCAAATCCTGAGGCTCGCTCACGGCTTTACTGAGGTCGATGTGAAGTTTGAGGAGTCGCTCGACTGGATGAAGGAATTCCTCGCCAAGCATCCTTCAGAGTTCTTCATCATCAAGATCCAGGCCGACAACGGCATGGAGAGCCAGCACAACTGGACACTGCTCCTTCACCAGCTCCTCGACAAGCCCAAGTACGACGGCTTCTTTGTCAAGAATTGGCGCCCCGACATCACCGTGGGTGAGATGCGCGGCAAGGTGTTGATCCTCAGCCGGTACAATCTTGTTCCGCTCAACGCGGCCTTCCACTATCCCATCGCCTACTGCGACTGGCCCGACGAGGACCCCGATGTCAACGAGGAAATCGACCCCGTGGCTCAACGCTCTTGCGCCATCTATAATATGGAAGATACTACCATCAAGGCCACGCTCTACAAGCAGGATTATTACAAGACGACTACCGAGAAGCGCATGGAGAACAAGAAGAAAACCGTCATCGACATGATGCACAGTGCACGCCAGGCAACGGCAAGCGACCAGAACATCTGGATTGTGAACCACTGCTCGGCCTACACCGAGGTCTCGCCCCGCGGCTACATCACCAACGCCACCAACCTGCACCCGCTCGTGATTGAAGACCTGCTCACGGGCGAGGGCACCGTCGGCATCATGCCCATGGACATGGCTTGCCACGACTATGTGCACGCCATCGTCAACGGCGGCACGCCCTACACCAGCGACTACCTGTACGGCTTCCGCCCCCTCACGCAGTCACTCACCAACCTCCTCATCAAATCGAATCAAAAATTCTTCAAATAGGACTACACTATGAAAATCAAGATATTCACCCTCGCCATTCTCACCGCCTTCCTGAGCGCGGTCAATGTCTCGGCGCAAAGCCAAACAGATAATAACAGCAAACTGCACTCCCCCCACGGATTGTTCAACCACCTGTCAATCGGTATCCACACGGGAATTGCAGGATCTGGCATCGACGTCACCATGCCTGTGCACCGGCTCGTCACCGTGCGTGCCGGCTACTCGGGTCTCCACTTCGGTGAAATCAAGTTCAAGGCCATCAACACAGCCGAAGATTATGCAGGTTATGCACTGGTCGAGGACGATGCCGTGCGCAGGGCTCAGATGTCCGACAAGATAGAGCTCGCCGCCAAGCCCAACTTCTGGAACATGTTCCTCCTGGCCGAGGTGCATCCCTTCACCAACGACAGTTTCCACTTCACCGCAGGTTTTTACGTTGGTAGTAAGAACTTTATCCACTTCCGCAACACCAACGACGGAGCCCTCGATTTCCTTTACGATGCCAACAACAAGGTGATGGACTACAACCGTGCCTTCGACACCCGCTTCAGCCCCATCGGTCTCAAGTTCGGCGACTATGTTTTTACCGCCGACGAGCGTGGTAACATCGATGTGAAAATGAAGACCAACGTTTTCAAGCCCTATCTGGGTGTCGGCGTGGGCAAGCACATCGCACAGAATCATCGTCTGAGCTTTGCCCTCGACCTGGGACTCATCTTCTGGGGCGCCCCAAAATTCGTCCTCAACAACGGCAAGGAAATCAAATCGTCGGGCAAGGAGGCTGGTATCACCCAAGTCTTCTCCTGGCTCGACGCCTGGCCCAACCTCCAGGTGAAACTCGCCTACAAAATCTTTTAGGGTAAAATAGGGACGGTTCTTTTGATGTAATTTTGCGTGCAGTTGTTAAGAATTTCTTAGCAACTGCACGCAAAATCAATCTTGTTCTTTCTTGTGTGGTCTTGTGAAGAAAAGGATGCTTCCAATATAAAACCGCATGTTTTTATAGCGCTTCTCCAAGGTTTGATTTTTCAATAGTTAGCCCAACTGAAAAAACGAAGCAGCATGTAACACCCGTGCCAATTTGTCAATTGGCTTCTAAAGTGATGTGAAATCCACAAAAAACTAACTCTTTTAGTTTTATTAACTAAAATGATTTGTCTTATAACTAATTTATTTAGTTAATTTGCAGTGTCAAACTTAAATAAGGCTTGAAAAATGAAACAGTTAACACAGAAGGAAGAGGAAATCATGGAGCGGATGTGGGATCATGGTCCTATGCTCGTGCGCGAGTTGCAGGCTTATTATGACGAGCCCCGCCCCCATGTGAACACCTTAGCTACATTGATGAAGATACTGGAGGAAAAAGGTTTCTTGGGTCACAAGGCCATCACAGCCCGTTGCTTCCAGTATTTTGCCCGCATCAGCCGCGAGGAGTATCGCGGTGGCTCGTTGACCAACGTGGTCAACAAGTTCTTCGGCAAATCCTACCTGAGTGCCGTCTCGGCTCTGGTCAAGAGCGAGAAAATCAGCGTGGAGGAGTTGAAGGAACTCATTCGTGAAGTGGAAGAGAACAACCAACAGTAAACAATGCATTGCCATGTTTCTCATCTATCAAATCAAAGTGGGCCTCTGCCTCATCGCGTTCTACCTGTTGTGGATGTTGCTCCTCAGCCGAGAGACCTTCCACCGCTTCAACCGCGTGGCGCTGCTCACTGTCATGGCCCTTGCCCTGGTGCTGCCGTGGATCAGGCTCTCGCTGGATGCCCCGGCATCGGTAGCCAGCCGCATGGTCGTGCTGGACGAGGTCATTGTCGGGCCGGCAGGTGCTGCTCAGCCCCACGAGATTGCCTCGTCATGGACGGTGATGGGCGTGATGACAGTCGTCTATTATATAGGGATGGCTCTGGCACTCGTGTGGCTCCTGCATAGTCAATGGAACCTGCACCGTCTATTGAAAACAGGCCGCAAGAAGCCGTTGCCTGGTGACATCACCTTGCATGTGCTGCCTGGCGAGTTGTCGCCCTTCAGCTACTTCAAGCACATCGTGATCAGCGAGCAGGACTATCGTGACAACCCGCACGAGATCCTCACCCACGAGATGGCCCATATC
>Ga0247611_10002255_pt1 | contig 31722 bp, 41 predicted proteins | sample 177DNAGHGhighgp2_FD_192422 | JGI IMG/M metagenome (GOLD analysis project Ga0247611, IMG submission 192422) | Sheep rumen microbial communities from Palmerston North, Manawatu-Wanganui, New Zealand - 1770 DNA GHGhigh gp2 | ecosystem: Host-associated > Mammals > Digestive system > Stomach > Rumen... | reverse complement strand
TACATAGACCCGTGTTATAATCTGCCTTAACTCAACCGCATAAATTTACTCTAAAAAGAGTAATAATATTATACTAGTAAACTGATGATTAGCAACTTCATCAATTTACTAATCAGTATTATACGTGATATAATAACTTTTGAAGGGATTATTATATGTTAATTGTAGAAGTTGGTTTTAAGTTAGATAAATATTATAAATATTATGATAACTTATTGAAGAGAAATGGATTAAATAATGATTTTAATGTAATTACTCATGATATTTATTATACTAATAAAAAATTAGATAGATTGACTGAGGATGAAATGAAGAATTCTTGTATTAGATTAAGAAGCTGTGATGATGAAGATTATAAAGTTCATAATAGTTTAATACCTGAACTTGATTATAATATGTTAAAAAAGAGTTATTAAAAGAATTTGAAAATAAGTTATTAAAATATGGATATAAAAAGATATTTGATACTACTAAGAGTGATCATCATTATTATAAGGAAGGTATGAGTAGTAAAATACAATTACAGGAGATTAAGGATATTGGGCTATTGGTCTATTTTGATAATAGTAACTATTATGAGTTTGATTTAGATATTCAAAGATAATATTTAATAGATGAACTTAATTCATATGGATTTCATTTTAAATGTGATGAATTAGGTCTAGATAAATTAAGAATGTTGTATTATGGTATGGAATGTTATAGTAAAAATCAGAATGGATAAGTATATAGGAGGTTATTATGAATTTAAAAAAATTATATTTATTAAAAAAATTATTATTACAAAGTAAAAAAAAGATTAATTTTTATTTAACTACGAAACAGAAATCAGAGTTTTTAAAAAAGGAGGAAAAGATTCCACTTAGAGTAAAAGGAAATGGAAGAGAATTAAAAACAATAGTAAAAACACGGGGAACAATAGAATCTGGAGAATTAAAAAAGAAAAGAATGGGATTATAGTTATTGATTTAGAGAGGTATTTTTTATGAAAAAGAAGGAAGCTGAGCAGTTAGCTCCAGAAAAAGTAGAATTTATTTTAAATCGTATAATGCAAATATTAGAAGATACTGATAGATTGTTTTCTGCTAATATGTTTTTTTCTTCTGCTAAAATTGAAAAACGATGTATGTGTACTCTTGATATTTATGTACCATATAAAAAGATTGAAGAACATTATGACTTAGGGATTACTAATGATCATATTAATGTTATTTATAAAGAATTTTTTGATAGTATAATTGCAAATTATTTAAATAATGATTCTATATCTTTTAGTGAGTTTTATTCTCCTATAAGAACTAATATGGGGGCATTTGATGGTATTGAAGTTTCAAATAATACTGGTAGTACAATTTTTATTAATATGCCTGGTATTTATTATTCATTAATTGATGAATATAATTTAAGAATTAATGAAAATAATAATATAAAAAAAATGTAATTAAATGGAGGATTGTAATGAGTGTATTATTTCAATTAACAGATAAAGATATTGGTATGCCTTTTAAAGAAGTTAAGGATTATAAGACTAGAATAGCTGCTAGAGGTATCATTATAAATGAAGAGGCTAAAATAGCTATTCAGAAAAAAATAAAAACGAAGGAATATAAACTTATAGGTGGAGGCATAGAAAATGGTGAGAGCCCTAGTGATGGATTTAAAAGAGAAGTGTTTGAAGAGACTGGTTGTAAGATTAATATTATCCATGAAATAGGAATAGTAGAAGAATATATCAGTATGAAAAGTGTAAAACAAATATCATATATATTTGTTGCGAAAGTTTTAAATAATACTAGTAAATTAAATCTTACTGGAAAAGAAAAAGCTGAAGGTGCTGAATTAATTTGGGTTTCTCCGATTGATGCATTAAAACTAATGGAAAATAGTTATCATGAATTAACTTCATCTACTTATGAAGTTGATTATGATGTATATCGTATGAAATTTATTTCTTTAAGAGATAGAAAAATATTGAAATATTACATTGATAATTATGAATAAAATATTGTTTTGAAGGTGATAAGTTGAAAGTATTACAATGGAATATATGGTGTAAGGAAAATAGAGAAAGTATTTCTGCACTTAGCAAGGTATATCCATATATTTATTATGAAGTTGCGGATACGTTTTTAGATGGAATGAGTCAGTGTAATGTAATAGTATCAAAGTATCCTTTTATGAAAAAAAATAGATAATGGTAAGAAAGATGCATCAACAATTAGTATTCATGAATATGTAAATGAAAATAAAAGACTGTATAAATGATATTGGAGAGTATATAAAATAATAATTTAAGTTAAAAGATATAATTATATTATAATGGGGGATAATAGTATGATTGTTTATAGATGTTTATCTAGTGATGAAATAATTTCGATGATTAATAATAAAAGTTATGATAAGGCTTTAATAAAAGGTAATAATACTTTTCATTATGATTCTTTAGATTCATATAAACATTTTTTTCTTTTTGGAGAGCATGCATATTATTATATGGGTAGGGGTAAAGATTATCCTTGCATGGGACAATTTATTATACCGGATGAGATAATTGCTGAAAAAGATTTTGGATATTATGGTAGTATTAAGACAGAAAGAAATGATAAATTATATGGTTGGTATATGCCACTACCTGAAGTAATTATTAAAATGTCTGATTTAAAAAAAGCTATTTATATAAAATTGAATCTAATCTTTATAATTGCTTCATAACCAATTCTTTAGATGGTGATGATAATAAAAAGTATAATGAACCTATTTTAAGTGAATTTAGAGTTGAAACTAATGATTGTTCTTATTTAGATTATTCTTATGCTGATGTGTATTATGAAATGATATATCAATTAGCAAAAAATTATGATATGGATTTTGATAAAGTAATTTCTATATTAGATAATGTTAACCTTTATGAGGAAATTAGAAAATATTATGAAAGTAATATTAATTTCTTTTATAGTCAAACAGAAGAATATTTAAAATTAAAACAGAAAAATAAATCTATTTGGAGAAGGTTATTTAATTGATTATGTTTTTAGCTTAACTATATTTAGTTAATAATTATTATGTTTTATATTTTTATTTATGTTAATATAAACATTAAAAAAAGTATTATTTATAACATAGTGGTATTAGTGGTAAAAGAAATTTGAAAAACTAATAATAGAAAACTATAAAATATTGAAAGTAAAAATAATGAGTAACTAATAAGAAAAATAATTTTATTTTTTTAATTTTTACACGGATTAATAATCTTTTTTTTATTTTGCTATGAAAAAAAACTTTTGTTATGTATATTGATTGTTCACATTTAATGATATATAATTGTTATTAAGTAAATAATAAATGTACAAATAAAGGATGGTATGGAATGTGAATAAAAATAATAAAGAGTTATTAATTAATGATGAAAAAATAAAGGATAATGGAACAAGGAAAACTAAATTTAAATTTAAAATTCCTAAAAAATTAAAAATCATTATATTTTGTTTTGGTTTGTTAATTGTTTTTATTTTAGGTTTATCTTTTTCAAAAGTATTTAATCATAGTGAGACAATTTTAGATTTTGGTTTTAAAGATATTGGAGAATTAGTTACTCAAGAATGGTATGGAAGAATTTTAGAAGATAGTTCAGAAGATAGGAAAATATTTAAGAAAATATCAATCCCTTTTACAACAAGCAGATTAATTTTTAGTCTAGATGTTGAAGTGCTTGCTGGAATTGATTTTAGAAAAATAGATTATAAATTATCAAAAGATTATAGTAAAATAACAGTAATTCTTCCTAAAGCAAAAGTTTATAAGTATTATCAAGTCCCTAAGACTTTCAAAACATATTTAGATGAAGAAAGTCTCTTTACAAATATTAGTTCAGATAAAAGGCATGAATTAGAAGATATTATAGTAGAAAAAGGTAAAAAGAAAGCTCTAGATTCTGGATTATTAGAAAAGGCAGATAATAATGCAAAAATTTTAGTAGAACAAATGATAAAATCAAAAAATAAAAATATTGAAATAGTATGGAAAGAAAAGTAGGGTGAAGAAAGAAGTGGATAAAATAAAAAGACCATTAGTAAAATTAATTATGGTTATTGCTGTTGTTATAGGTATTATATATTTTATATTATTGTTAACAAGATAAGAAAAGTTCTAGTGATAGAACTTTTTATAATTATTAATATATTTTTTAGAATAATTATAGTTATTTTTTTGATAGTAATATATAATATAAATAATTATATACTGAGGTGGAATGTGAAATTAAAAGTATTGGAAGATAATAATACATTTATAGATATGTATTACCTAGGAGAACCTGCAGTTAGTTATTATATTGAAGATGGTAATGATAAAATATTATTTGATGTAGGATACTCAGATTCATTTATGATAAATGCTAATAAGATGAATATAGATTTAAATAAAGTAAATAAATTAGTAATATCTCATGGTCATGATGATCATACTGGTGGTTTAAAGTATTTCTTTAAGGAAAAAAGAAATATTGAATTAATAACACATCCTGAGTCTTTTAATTATAAAGAGTATGATGGTTTATGTATTGGTTCACCATTAACAAAAGAAGAACTTTCTAGTTATTGTACTTTAAATCTTACTAAAAAGCCTATTAAAGTCAGTGATAATATTATTTATTTGGGAGAAGTTCCAATATTAAATAATTTTGAAAAGAGATATACTATTGGTAAAACAGTTATTAATGGAGTAGAAGTTGTTGATAAAGTTTTGGAAGATAGTGCTATAGTATATAAAGGTGAAAAAGGATTGTTTATTATTACTGGTTGTTCACATAGTGGCATATGTAACATTATTGAGTATGCTAAAAGAGTTTGCAAAGATGGTAGAATATATGGTGTTATTGGTGGATTTCATTTATTAAATAATGATGATAGATTACAAAGTACTATAAGATATTTTAAAGATAATAATATACAACTATTATATCCTTGCCATTGTGTTTCACTTGAGGCAAAAATAGAGATAGCTAAACAAATTAAAATAAATGAAGTAGCAGTAGGATTAGTAGTAGATATAAAATAAAAAGATGTATTTTAGGTGATTGGAAAAGTTAGAAGAATTAAATAAATTATAAGAGATATTGGTGATGTTATGAAAAAAATAGCTTTTTTAGACCGTGATGGTACTATTAGTAAAGAGTATTCTGATGAAGAGTGGAAAAATATTAATACTCCAATATTATTAAATAATACCATTAAAGGTTTAAAAATAATTAAAGATTTAGGATATGATATAATTATACTTACAAATCAAAATCTTATTGCAGATGGAATTATATCTTATAAGCAATATGAGGATTATAATAATAAATTAATAAGTATATTAGAAGAAAATAATATTTCTATTTTAAAAACATATTGTTGTCCACATAATGATTTAGATAACTGTAATTGTAAAAAGCCAAAAACTGGAATGATTGATTTGTGTTTAGATGAGTATAATATAGATTTATCTAATTCATTATATATAGGAGATAGTTATAGTGATTATAATCTTTCAAAAAAGTTTAATATAAGATTTTATGGTATCAAGGGGAAAAATAATGATAAAATATTTAGGTATAGAGATTTATTTGAAATTGCTCTAGATTTAGATAATTAATAAAGAAGTTAATTTGTAGAAAAATGAGGTTATTATATGGATGATGATATATTAGGATATGATTGTGATGGTTGTGAAATATATGAATATAGAATTTTGAGGGCAATGTTTTCAAATGATATTGATATAGAAGATTTAGAGGGGGTTGATCCTCGTGAATATTGTGCTATAAGAGGTGATGATGGTATTGCTTATGCAATTAGTGTGCATCCTTATACAAATAGAGGTTTAATAAAAAAAAGAGAAAATATTGGTGAATATGAAGATGTCCCTGTAATAGTAAAACCATTAAATGAAATGGAAGGTTATGAGGTTGCTTATTGTAGTGAAGGAGAGTTTTATTATGAATTTGATGATCGTAATAAATTAAAAAAACAGTTAGAATCAATACTAAAGAAGCAGCATAGTAAAGTTATGAAAAAGGTAAAAAAATAATATATTGTAATATACTACTATGTTATTATTTTTGATATTAATTATAATAAAAATTGGGGGAAATTATGAAGCTATTTGATGATATAAAAAAGTTAGATGATGAAAGAGAATATTTTATAAAGGAATATGTTAAAAGTATTAGAAAATTCCCATATGTATATCTATGGGGTATTAGTGAATCATGTGATGAGGCAATATACTTTTTTAGAAAGCATAATATAATAATTAAAGGTATTTATAATATGAATTCTGAAAAATATAATAATATATATAAAGATATTCCTGTTATAGAACAATCTTTTGATAATATTGATATGAATGCTGCTATAATTGTAACTTGTTCTTACTATGAATTATTTAGAACAAAATTATTACAAAAATATTTTAATATTGATAATAATTTATTTGTTTTTGATGGATATTTTTTGGAAGATAAAGATGCTAGCTTTTATGTAGAAAATAAAAATATTATAACTAAATGTTATAATGCTTTATCAGATGATTATTCTAAAGAGTTATATGATGCATTGTTAAGATATAGATTTATAAGAAATACAAATATTATAAAGGACTTGTTTGAATCAAGAAATAGTTGTTATTTAGATGATGTTTTTATTAATAATTATAAAGATGGTTTATATTTAGATGTTGGATCATATAATGCTGATTTTATAACTACACTAGGTACTAAAGTTGATATAAGTAAATCTAAGTTTTATATTTTTGAACCAAATAAAATTTTTTATAATAATATAGTTAATACTTTAGACAAATCTATTAATTATAAAGCATTCAATATGGCTCTTTGTGATAAAAAGGGTGAAATGGAATTTATGATGCTTGAGTTTTCTACTTCTCATATAGTTGATAAAAAATATAATGCATATAAAGATGATAATAACAATAGTATAGATATCGTTCATACAAATACTCTTGATTCAGTCATAAAAGATGAAAAAGTAATGGGCATAAAGATCGATATAGAAGGGGCTGAAGCAAGTATGTTAATTGGTGCCCGTGAAACAATTAAAAGAGATAGGCCAATTATTCTATTAGCTATTTATCATAGATGGAATGATATGTTTAAGTTGCAAGATTATTTAATGAGTTTGGATTTGAATTATAAGTTTTATATTAGACATTATTCATTAAGTGTTGCTAAAACAGTTTTATATTGTATTCCAGATTAAATTATTATAGAATTAGAGGAGTTTAATTATGATGTATTACTGATCAAGTTATACTACTAAATAGAGGTGTAATAGATGAATAAGATATATATTGTACATTGTTGGGATGGTACAAAAGATGATGGGTGGTATCCATGGTTAGATAAAGAATTATCTGATGCTAATAATACTGTTTATAGATTTAATATGCCTAATACTGATAGTCCTAATATAGAAGAATTGGTTCCTTTTTTGAACAAGAAAGTTGATAATTTGGATGAAAAAACTTATTTTATAGGACATAGTATTGGATGTCAAACTATAATGAGATATTTACAAATAAAAGATGTTTGTAAGATAGGTGGAATATTATTTGTAGCACCTTGGCTAGATTTATTGGATTATGCGATTTCAGATGATGAATCTTATAATATAGCGAAACCATGGTTAACAGAGAAAATTGATTTTGAAAAAATAAAAAAGTTTACTAATAATATTTATTGTATTTTTTCTGATGATGACTATTTTGTTTCTTTAAAGCAAAAAGATAAATTTGAATATTTATTAGATGCTAATACAATAGTGGTTAGTGGAAAAGGACACATTAGTCAAGATGATAATGTATATAAACTAGAGGAACTTCTTGTTTTGTGTAATGAAATGATAAAATAGAATAAAAATAATTGTAATATGAAAAAAAGAAATGGTTAATTATGCAATTATCTGATATTGATATTGAAATATATAAATGTAATTTATGTGGTGAAATGATAGAAAAATTTCCAGATAGTAAGACAGTATAAATTGGAAAAAAAATGATATTCTAATACTTGGGGAAGCCCCTGCTAATAATGGTTGGAGAAAAAGTGGGATTGCGTGGTATGATGAAAATCATAAATTATTGCCTTCAGGGGTAATTTTTCAAAGATTATTAGATGAAATTAATTTAAAATTAGAAGATATTTATTTTTTAGAAGCAATTAAGTGTTATCCAAAGAATCGAAAATTTTTAAATCAATGTAGAAATAATTGTAAAAAGTATTTATTTAATCAACTTGAAATTATAAAACCAAAAGTAGTATTATCTTTAGGTGATGCAGCAACTAAATCTATATTGCATATTAAGTACAAAAAATTTAGTGATGTTGTTGGAAAAGAATATGAAGTAAATGGATATAAAGTTATTCCTATTTATCATCCAAGTCCTATATCACCGATGAGTTATAAAGGTAATATAGAAATATTTAAAAAGATTCAAATTTAATTAAATTATTTTTTATTAAAGAGGTGATTTTGATAGAATTATTAGATGTGTATGATGGTTTTGGAAATAGAACTGGTAGAGTTGTTGAACGTGATAATAAGAATGAAGTTTTTAGTGATAATGAACACATTGGGGTTTCTATTATTTATATAGAAAATGATAAAGGTGAATTTTTAATTCAAAAAACTTCAAAAGAAAAAGGTGGACATTATACATCTACTGGTGGTCATATTAATCATGGAGAAGATGCTTTGAGTACTATAATAAGAGAAACAAATGAGGAGTTGGGGGTTGATATTAGTAAAGATAATGTTATTAGTTTAGGATATATATGTGTAGATTTTCCTGTTAGATTTCTATTTTATTTAAAAAAGAATATAGATTTAGACAGTTTATTTTTACATAAAGATGAAGTTGAAAGTGTATCATATAAGAGTGTAGCAGAGATAATAAATATTTTAGATAAAGGACTAATGCATAAAGCTCATTATAAAGTGTTGAAAAAAGTTTTGGAATATAGTTCTTTAAATAAAAATGAGACTAATATAAATTAGTTATTATGTTTTTTTAGTAATAGTGTATATAATGCTGAGATTGTATTAATATGAGGAGTTTAGAATGAATATAGAATATAAAATTACTGATTATTTTGAGAAGAATAATTTGTTTGATAGCGATATTGTAAATGGATTAATTATTCAAAAAGATGCTAATACATTGTATATTAAGGGAAGTTCTAGGGATTTAATTGGATTAGCAGATTTATTAACAAATTTAGCTTTGGAAAAACATACTGGTGTGCATATTCATATTGATGAAGCATTTCTTTTAAATAAAAAATCTACTTTTTCTGAAATAGTAATAGAAAAAGAGTAAAGAAGTTAAACTAAATACTTAAAAATAAATTTTTTATAATTTATAATATGTATGTAGGGGGTTAGATTATGTTGAGATTTGAAAATATTTATAGAGAAACAAAGTATTTAGATGATCTTTTTTTGCAACAATATGCTATAAAATCTCCTGATATAATTAGAAAATATAAATTAGAGTTGTTGGTTGAGTTTGGAGAGTTAGCAAACGAAACAAGATGTTTTAAATTTTGGTCTAAAAAACAAAAAGGAGAAAAAGAAAAAGTATTAGAAGAATATATAGATTGTCTTTTTATGATTCTTTATTTTTGTAATATTAATGCTGTTTTATTAAATGAAAATTTTGAATCACCTGAAAAAACAGATTTAATTGGTGCTTTTTTAAAATTATATGAATATGGGTTATGCTTGAATAAACATATGGATAAAGATATTGTGAAAAAATTGTTAGTTCAAATTGTGTATATTTCTGAATTGCTTGATTTTGATTTAACTGATATAGAATCGTCAGCTACGAGAAAAAGTTTAATTATTCAAAAAAGATTGAAAAGCGATTATTAATTGATAACGTTAAATATATTAATAGGAGGTTTGTTTATGTATTTAGAAGATTATTTAAATAGATTTGGGGATAAAAAAATAAAGTTGTTTGTAGATATGGACGGGGTAATTGCTGATTATGAGTTTGGGGCTGCTCAAGATTATGATAAGAAAAGACCTTTAATTGATAGTATTGAAAAGTTAGAAATTGTTTCAGAAATACCAAATGTAGAAATGTTTATATTTTCAGCAACAAGGTATTCATCAGGTTTGGCTCAAAAACATTGGTGGTTAGATACATATGCCCCTTTCTTTGAAAAGGAGAATAGAATTATAATATCAAGAGAAGATAATGAAATGAGAGATTCATCTTTACTAAAAGCTGAGTACTTAGCCAATTATGAAAGAGACGGTAGCATATTAATTCTTATAGATGATGATCCTAAGAATTTAAAGGATGTAAGAAAGATGAACGAAGATGTTATTCTTTTAAAAGATACTGTATTAGTTGATGATACGGCTCACAAATTAAAATTAGAAATAAATACTGGTAGTAATTCAAAAACATTTGTAAAAAAAATATAATAATTTGTTTTTCATTAGAATAAATAAAACTTAGTTTCAATTTTAACTAAGTTTTTTTATTAATAGATATTGTGAAAAGTGCGGTATAATAAAAGAGAAATGGTAAATCAATATATAGTAGAATTGTATGAATATAATTCATAAATTCATGGGACAAGAAGTAATACATTTCAATAAATAAAGAGGTTTAATCAAATGAATGAAAATAAAACTAATATAAATTGCTTGATGACTATTGAGTCTAACTATTAGTAAAACTTAAAATAAGGATGATATTTATATATAATAATTACATATTTAAATAGTATCATTAAAGATAATTTGTATATAGTTGGTAAATAAAACTATTTACTTAAAGTATATAACAATTTAATAGGTTGGTTATTTAAATTTTATTCAAGTGAACGAAAATAAAACTAATATTACTTGTTGATTACGATTTATTTAACCTTTTTATGAAATTCTTCATAGCTTTATGAGAATTAACATCATTAGATAAAAGTATTTTATAATAGGTGAAAATAAGTAAATAATGGTTGTTTTAAATTAAAAATAAGGTAGCAGTTGGTAAGGTGATTACGTCTTTTAACCCCATTGAAAAATAATATTATTAGTGTATAATATTTAATTAATTTGGGTGATACTATGGGATTATATAATAAGTCTTTTTGTGAATTAAATATTAATTTAGATGAAATAAAAAGAATTAATAAAGATATGGTTACCAATGCTTTTATTTATAGATATAGAGATATAGTTTTAAAAAAGTATTGGTATTGTACAGAATATGCAATAAGTGATGATGTATTTGATAAATTGTGTACTATAGATAATAAGCATTTCATCAAATTGTATGAATTGTTTACAATCATTTCAGATGATAAATATGAAGAAAAGTATACTAAATATCAACAGGGAAAAAGTTTTTTTTGTAAAGATGGATATACTGCAAAATACTATCACCCTGATTCTATAAATCCATTATTAGAACAATCAGCTTATTTAATTAAAAGTATTGAAGGATTAAAAGAGTTAGTTGATATACTATCAAATTCTAGAATAATGATGACTGATACAAAGGTTGGGAATACGATTATTCAAAATAATGGAATTATAATTATTGATCCTGATTATTATATGTTATCTAGTCAAGATATCAATAATATTAAGAATAATAATTATAAAGAATTATTGCAATTATTGAAGACAATTTTTATACATTATGCAGAATTTAAAAAAACAGATATTTTAAAACTATTTGCTGAATTAGATAATAACAATTCATTAGAATCTATATATCATATAGAAAAAGAATTAAAAAAAGTAAAAAGACCTTTGGACTTATTAAATTGTAAATAATTTGTGTATTTTAAGTTGCCATATGGACTAGCGTTTATTTTAAAAAATTGATTACACTACTTTTAATCCCTAACAAATAATAAATATATTAAGACAGATTAGTACAAAATCTGCCTTTATTATGCTATAATTTTAATGATTTTAAAAAGAGGTTGATCCAAATGGAAAATAAAACTAATATAAATTGGTTGATTACAAAGGCTAAGAGCATATATAAATGAGGTGATTATTAATATGACAAATGATGAATTATTGACATATTTAAAAAGTAGACAATTAAATAATAAAACAAATAATATGATCATTGTTGTAGATGAATTAAATACATTAATAGATGATATTCCTGATGTAACAGGTATTTCTTTTATAGATGATAATATTGATGTAGATGTAGCTTTAAATATTAAAATTGATTTATCAAAAGTTAGTGTTAAAGACATACTAACATATGCACTTATTTATTTAAAACAATTAAAACTTGTTGATGAATATTTTGATTGTACATTACCATTTAATAATAAATTTGATATAGTAAAATTTAGAAGTATATTACAAAAATATAATAGAGTAGTTCAATTAGTTTGTTATAGTATTGAGGGGTTAACTATAGAAGAACAAATGCTATTTAATGAATTATATTATTATAATAGTCCATTTAGTACATTTTTTATTGTTATTTCATTAATTAAAGATAATTTTAAGACTTATTTTTTAACTCAAGATAGGGTTTTAGATGATAGAGAAAATTATCAAAAATATAAAATAATTAAACCATATACACTAACAAAAGGAGTTGAGTAGGATGAATGAAAATGAAACTAATATAAACTGGAATATACCAACTTATGCAAAATCATTCACAAACCTTTATAAATAAAGATATTTAATTCAATTTTTTTTATATTTTTTGAAGAAAAAGTGGTAAAAAAATTCAAAAAATGATGGCAATTACAACTTATAGAAAACTAATATTTCAGACAAAGGAGATGATAAAATTGGCAAAGGATTTAAGGGAGAAAAAGGAATAGAAGTTAGATTTGAAGATGGTGACTTATGGTTAACTCCAAATGCATTTGAAAAATATATTTAATACACTTGAACTAGAGGAAAAATCATTCGTCAAAAAATATAATACAAATTATTATAATCTTGATGCAGTTATTTCTATTGGATTTAGAGTAATTCAGAAAGTATAGAGTAAAGCAAGATAAACTATATAAATCAGATTTTGATTTATTACTTGAAGAAAGTGAAAATAAATAGTTTAAGAGGTAAAATAATGTTTGATAAATATATTAATGATATTTTAGAGTTAAAAAGTTTCGAAAAAGAAGATATTTTAAATGAAAAATTTTTATTAATAAAAGAAAAAAATATGGAAATATATTATGCACCCCATAATGAAACAATAAATGAAAATGCTAAGATTTTTATAATTGGGATTACGCCAGGTTGGACACAGACTAAAATTGCATATGAAATAGCTTGGAATTGTTTATTCCAAAATTTGTGTAATAAAGATATAAAAAAAGAATGTAAGAAAAATTCAAGATTTGCTGGAAGTATGCGAAAAAATTTAATTGAAATGTTAGATGAATTAAATTTAAATAAAAAGCTGAACATAAATTCTTGTAGTGAATTATTTGATGAGCATGACATAATGCTTCATACTACATCAATAATTCCTTATCCAGTATTTATTAATAATAAAAATTACACTGGTACAAATCCTAAAATATTGGATAATAAGATTTTAACATCTTATTTAAAAAAATATTTTTATAAAGAGGCTGAAAAATTACCGGATGCTTTTTATATTCCATTAGGTTGTGCTGTTGAAGAAGTTTTAGAATATATGGTTAAGGAAGGACTAATAAAAAAAGAACAATGTTTATTTGGTTTTCCACATCCATCAGGAGCAAATGGACATAGAAAGCAAAAATTTTTAGAAAATAAAGAACAATTGTTAAATATAATTAATGATTATTTTAAATAAAGGAAGTGGTTTTTAATGAATAATGAAGAAAAAAACATACAAGAAGCCAACGTAAACTGGTTGATTACTATTTAGTCTAGCCATTTACGAAACTCCTATAAAATAAAGAAAAAATAAGAATATGCTTGTTATACAATTTAATAAAATATATAAATTAATGATAAGAGTAATTAAAAAAGTATGAAAACTAGCATAGTATTTGACACTTGGTATTGATGGTTAAACTATTACAAAAAAGGCGAATTTATGGATAAAGCAATTGTTGTAGGTGTATGTATAAAAAATGATAATAATGAAAAATTGATGGTTCAAGAAGCTAATGAGTCTTTGAATGATTAATATGATGTGTTATATAAAAAATTTTAATATCTTAATATAATTGGTTATATTGACATATTTAAATAGAGTGATAAAATATATAACAATAGGTTGAGGTGATGTACATGATAGTACTAGACGTTAACAAGGTTGCTAAAGATTTTGGATATGGTTCATTATTTGAAGATGTTTCATTTTCACTTAATGAAGGGGAATCAATTGCTATTGTAGGACCAAATGGTTGTGGGAAGTCAACTTTATTAAAGATTATTGCCGGAATAGAAAATACTGATAAAGGTTCAGTAAGTATTAAGAAAAATGCTAAAGTTGCTTATTTGGATCAATTAGGTTCTACTATTGATGATAATAGAAAAGTTTATGATGTATTGAAAGATGCTTTTTCAGAAATTAATGCAGTAGAAAAACAACTTAAAAGTTATGAAAAAAGAATAACTGAAGACAATAGTGAAGAGGTACTAGAAAAATATTGTAATCTTGTTGAAAAATTTAGTATGATAGGCGGTTATGATGTTGATACAAATATTAACATTGTAATTAATGGATTGAATTTGGATAGAAATATGTTGGAACAATCATATAATACTTTATCAGGTGGAGAAAAAACAGTTGTTCAATTAGCGAAAGCTCTTTTAATAAAGCCAGATTTAATATTATTAGATGAACCTACAAATCATTTAGATTTAAAAAGAATTGAATGGTTAGAGGATTATATTAAGTCATTTAAAGGGGCTTCAGTTATAGTATCACATGATAGATACTTTTTGGATAAAATGGCTAATCAAATATTAGCTGTTGATGATTATGGAATAGGGCATGTGTATGCTACTAATTATTCTGGTTATCTAGAGCAAAGAGAAATTGAATTTCAAAAACAAATGGCTCAATATGAAGAACAACAAGAAGCTATAAAACAGTTAGAAACTAAGGCTAAACAATTTATGAGTTTAGGTATGGGAAGAAATAGTTCTGCATTAACTAAACAAGGCAAGAATTTGTGGGAAAGAGCTCAAAGAATGAGACAAAGTGCTATACGTAAGCCTAAGACTCAAAGAAAAGTAAATATGTCATTCTTAGAAGAAATTAAATCAAGTAAGAAAATTATTATTGCAAATGATGTGACAGTTACTACACCTGAAGGTAGAAAAATACTTGATGGAGTTAATATGCAAATAGTTGCAGGAGAAAGAGTTGCACTTTTAGGAGAAAATGGAGCAGGTAAAACTACTTTTGTTAAAACTATAATGGGTGAACAAAAATTACCTGTATCAGGAGATGTATTTGTAGGTCCAAGTGTAAAGATTGGATATATTCCACAAATAATAGAATTTGATAATGATAATCAAACATTATTAGAATATTTTCAAAAAACTGTTGGCACTTCTGAGCAAAAAGCTAGAAGTATATTATCTAGATTTAGATTTACAGCAGAAGAGGTTACTAAGAAAGTAAAGAATTTATCTGGTGGAGAAAAAATGAAAGTAAAGATGGCTGAGTTACTACAACAAGAAGTTAATACTTTAATTTTTGATGAACCTACAAATCATATTGATATTCCTACTAAAGAAGTCTTAGAAGAAGCAATAGAAGACTTTGATGGAACATTGATATTTATATCACATGATAGATTCTTTATTAATAAATTTGCGAATAAAATTATTCATTTTGAAAATGGTACAGCAAAAGAGTATTGGGGTAATTATGATCAATATAAAGAAAGCTTAGGTGATCAAAATGGAAAATGTAAGCAAAAATAATGTGTTTAAATATTTATTTGAATTAGTTAATATTCCTTCATATGGAATAATAGATAGAGATCATCCTATTATTAATTATTTAAAAAATCAGTTAAATGAATGTGAAATAATAGAAAATATAGATTCTAATGGTAATATACATTTATTAGTAGGGGTTAATTGTAAGTTGGATAATTTAGATCATGCTATTCTTTTATCAGGACATATAGATACTGTTAAAGAAAGTGAAGGACATCATCCAAATGCTGTTGTTAATAAAGATTATATTGAAGGATTAGGGACTTCTGATATGAAAGCTTTCTTTGCTTCAGTTTTATCACAAATAGATTATTTAAAAAGTTTGGATGAGCCAATTATTTTATCTATTACAAGTGATGAAGAAACAAAACTTGAAGGTGTTAAAATAAATATAGAAGAATTATCTAAAAGAAATATAAATATAGATTTTGCAATTATAGGGGAACCTACTAATTTAGATTTTTATGTATCTAGTAGAGGTAACACGATATATGTTAGTGTTATGAATGGAAAAGCATGTCACTCTAGTACACCAGAACTTGGAGTTAATGCAATAGAGTTAGAGGCAGAATTTATTAGTGAAATTAAAAAAATGTGTAATGAATATCCTTCTGCATCTATATGTATTACTTCAATGTCAGGTGGTAGAGTTCCATCTAATGTTGTTCCTGATGAATGTTCTTTATGCTTTGGTGTTAGAACTTCTGACAGAAAAACTTTAAATGAAATATATAATTATCTATTAATTAAACATAATGAAATAAGTAATTGTTATGGGCAATCAAAGTTATTTAGTGTATTGGAATTTCCTCCATTTGAAAGAAGTGAGAATTTCTTTACTAATTATGCAAATGATAATAAAATAAATATGGTTGATGCAAAATATTCAACTGAAGCAGGATGTTTTCAAAGAAAATTTCCTGATGCGAATATAGTTATATATGGTCCTGGTGATCCTGCAAACATTCATAAAGCAGGGGAAAATATACCTGGGGATAATTTACTGAGATATCAGGAAGAATTTATAAAATTAATTGAACATTATTTAGAAAATAAAAAACAAGGAGTTCTAGAAAATAAAAAACTTGTATATAGTAAAAAAGAAAAATAGAAGGTTGTGGGTTAGATGAAAATAATTTTAGCAGAAGAAAAAGATTTAGTTGATATCAAAGAAATGTATGTTAAGATTATTAATAATATGATTTCTAATGGAATTACTATTTGGAATAAATATTATCCAATAGAAGTATTTGAAGAAGATATAAAAGAAAAAAACTTATATTTATTAAAAAATAATGATGTTATATTAGGAGCTTTTGCCTTATATAAACATAAAGATATTGAATCTGATGTTAAGTGGAAGGATACTAAAGCAAAAGCATATCTATTGAATAGAGTTGGTGTTAATGTTGATTATATACGACAAGGTATTGGCCAAAAACTAGTAGAAGAAGCAACTAAACTTGCTAGAGAAAAAGGTGCTAAGTTTTTGCGCCTCTTAGTAGTTAAAGAAAATACACCAGCTATTAAGCTATATGATAAATGTGAATTTGAAAGAGTAGAAGGATTACATGAAGAAAAAATAAGAGACGATTATTCTCTTTTCGAGTATGCATATGAAAAAGAGTTAAATTAAAGTGATGTAAAGTGATGTATTGTATAATTAAGAGTTTACTTTTAATTATAATTTTGCATCACTTTTTTATAAATACTAGGGAGGAAAATATGAAAATATTTACTAACGAAGATTATATAGAACTAAGAAAAAATTCTAATGAAATATTCAAAGATAAGGTACATGAAACTAAAATTAATGATATAATGCAAGAAAAATGGGATATTATTAGGAATTTTCCATATAAAAGTTATCGTAGTATTAGAAAATGGCAATTAGAAAGAATTTCTTATTTAGTGGATTATGCTTATGAGAATATTCCTTTATATAGAAAAAAATATGATGCTGTTGGATATAAAAAAGGTAGTATTAAAACTTGGAAAGATTATGAGAAACTACCTATATTAACAAAAGAAGAATTAATAAATGGATTTCCTAATGAAATAGTAAAAAATCTTAAGGATTTAAATATTTCTACTAGAAGTTCAGGTTCAAGTGGAAAATTTGTTACTTTAGCAGTGTCACAGGAAGCAATATATATAGATACTATTCAAGGTTTTAGACAATATTATCTTCAATCTGGAAATAATTATGATCCTAAAGATGTAGTGTTATTTATTTATACATGTCCTTGGTGGATAACAAGAGTAAATGGTAAGTTTAAATCTGAGTTTCTTCCTACTACTACTAAGATAGATGATGCTATAGAAAAAATAAAAAAATTAAGACCAAGAATTATTTCAACGTATCCTACTTATTTAGAAAGAATTAGTTCAAGAGGTGTTTGTTTAAGTAAGTATGGTGTTGAAACAGTTATAGTTCATTCTGAACAATCAAGTAGAGCTTTTAGAAAAAAATTAGAAAAAGAACTAGATGTAAAAATAGTTGATGAATATAGCAGTGAAGAATTAACAAGAATTGCTTTAGAATGTTCTTATAATCATTATCATCTTGAGGAAGATGCTTGTTATGTAGAAGCCGTTGATCCTAAAACTTTTAAAAAGGTAAAATATGGAGAACCTGGTATTTTAATAGGAACAAATTTATTGAATACAGCTACACCTATAATTAGATATAATCAAGGAGATTTGGTAATTTTAAATAAACCAATTGATTGTAAATGTGGAAATAAATGTCGTACTATGAATAATGTTCAAGGAAGATTTATGGATAGTATATTAATAGGTAAAGATGAGTATGTTCCAGCTTCTTCTTTTATGGATATTGCTTATAATTGGTACCTTGAATTTAATATACCAGTTCATGGTTTAAGGTATCAATTTGTTCAATATGAAAAGAATGAGTTAACTTTATATTTGATTAAAGGATCTTTTGATTTAGATTTAAAAATAATAGAGAAAAGTATATATTTACTTATACCTAAAACTATGAAATTAGAAATTGAATTAGTTGATGAATTTCCTAATTTAAAAGGTCATAAATATAGACCAGTAATTAATTTATGGAAGGGTGGTAAATAATGATTAAAGATTTAATTGATGATAAAATAAAGTCTTTAAGAGAAAGTACACCTTTAAAAGAATTTGATAATAATAAATTGGCAGAAGTTGAGATTAATAAATTTTTCTATGATGGAAAAATGATAGATCGTGTAATGGTAGTTTTGAGAGCTAATGGATGTGAACATTATAAAAAGACAGGTGGTTGTTCAATGTGTTCTCATTATAATGGTACTCCAAAACATAAAGTTACTGATAAAAATTATATTGCTCAATGGAATAGTGTAGTTGATGGTAGTGCAATAGAAAAGAATAATTTTAAATTTGATTTAAATGATTATCCTGTAGTATGTTTATATAATTTAGGAAGCTTATTTAATGAGAATGAAATATCAAAAAAGGCTGTTCAAGAAATATTTAAATCATTAAATAAATTTAAGGGTGTAAAAAAAGTGATAATAGAATCTAGGGCAGAATATGTTACGGAAGAAGCTATTAAAAATATTAAAGATGTATATTCTGGGATAGTTGAAGTTGGAATAGGTGTTGAATCAACTAATAAGATTATTAGAGAATTATGTCATCATAAAGGAATAGATGATTTAAAAATAATTAAAAATGCAGTTAAAGAATTACATAAGTATGGATTTAAAGCGTTAGCTTATGTAAATTTAAAACCAGTGTTTTTAACAGAAAAAGAAGCGGTAGAGGATGCTATTAAAACATCAATAGATTCATTTAAGATGGGATTTGATGCAGTATCTATTGAACCTACTTCTTTACAAGATTTTTCTTTAGCTAATTACTTATATGAGATGGGAGAATATCGTGTTCCATGGTTATGGAGTATTGAGGAAATAGTAGAAGGAATATATAAAAAACTAAATAATAAATTAGATATTAGAATTGGCGGATATTTTGATGAAGAAGTATTAAGCGGTTCTCAAGGAGTTGGATTTGAAGGTAAGAATGAATTGTTTCCACATCTAACATCTTCAAATTGTCCGTATTGTACTAAAGAAGTAATAGATGGAATTAAAGAGTTTAATGCTACTTATGATATAGAAGCATTAAAGAAAATTAAAAAATGTCCATACTGTTATAGAATATGGAAAGATACTATGAATATAGTAGATTCTAGAAGTATTCAAAGAAGAATAAAAGATATATTAAATGAGAAGGAGAAATTATGGAAAAAGGATTCAAATTAAAAGCATGGCTTCTAGAAAAGGGTATAAAAGTAACAAATGAAGCAAAGAAAGTATTAGATAAACAATCTGATATTTGGTTAATGGATGATTATATTACTTGTAGTGGAATTACTCTAAAATTTGATGATCAATATGCTACAATAGGTGTAGAAGATGATTCTTTATATGAATTAATTACGGATAATGGAAAACTATATATAACAGATGGAAATGATAAAGTAGAAACTGTTGCAATTACTCCTCCTGATTATATGAGAGATGAAATAGTAATTGATGGTAGAAAAATATGTGAATATGTTAATTCTTATACTGATAAAACTAGAATTCAATTAACTAGTGGTTGTTCTAATCATTGTAAGTTTTGTAATGCTACTGAATATAAATATGGAATAAATCCAATTGAAGGAATGGAAAAAGCAATAGATATAGCGTTAAAACAGACAAATAGTAGACATATGACTATTTCAAGTGGATCGGTATTGCCCAAGGATTTAGAGAAAATTACAGAATTGTATGATCATTTTATTAAAAAATATGATAATTATGATATTGATATTATGATGACTCCTAGAGGATTTACATCTTATGATGATAGTACACAATATGAAGGGTATATTAAGCATTTAAAAGAAGTAGGGGCTTATGGATTAGCTATTAATATGGAGTTAAATAATTTAGATTATTTGAAAAAATATTGTCCTGAAAAAAATGCTATTGGACAAGATAATTATTTAAAATTTTTGGAAATAGCTGTAAAAGTATTTGGAAAAGATAGAGTAAGATCACTTTTAATAGTAGGAATAGAACCATTAGAAGAAACATTAAAAGGTGTAGAAAAGTTAGCTAAGATAGGAGTAAATCCGACCTTATCTCCATTATTTCCATATGGAGAAGCAAATTTTCCGCCTAAGGCAGAGTTATTTATAAAAGCAAAAGAAGAAGCTGAGAAAATTTGTAAGAAATATAATGTTGAAATGGGACCAATTTGTAAACCATGTACACATAATGTTTTATAGAGGTTTATATGAAAATAATATATGTTGGACCAAAACAAAAAACAATAGAAAATTCTACATTCTTTGATTATTCAATTACTTTATTTGGTGATAATAAAAATAATAATATATCTTATCAAGAAAATAATTTAAATAATATTCTAGCTTTTGAATATTGGAATCCTGATAGTAATCCCAAAGAAATAAAAGTATATAATGAATTATTAAAGAAAATAAAAGAACCATGTGAAATAATGGCACATGATTATAAAATAGTTTCTAAATGTAATGTTCCTAAGAATTGTAAATTAGTATGTAAAAATAAAAATAGTTTAATAGAATTTTTTAATGATAAAGAAAAAACAAGAAACTTATTTGTTGGATTTGTTCCTATGTTAGATTATCTTTATATTAAAGGAAAAGATTTTGATTATAATAAAATAAGTAATGGTAATGAAAAAATTGTTGTACAACATCCACTTGGTAGTGGTGGTTCAAAGACATTTCTTTTTACAAAATACAATTATAAAAAATTAACTAAATATTTACTAAAAGATGAAAAATATATTATATCTAAATATAAGGAAGATAATGTACCATATAACATTAATTGTGTAATAGGAAAAGAAAATTATATTATGTTTCCACCATCAATGCAAGATTTAGATATAAATGAAAAAATTGAATATATTGATTCATTTTATGATATTAATATTTCTAATGAAGTAAAAAATAAGTTTTATAAATATACTTCAAAAATTTGTGATAAATTGAAAGATATGGGGTATTTAGGAGTACTTGGTATTGATTATATTTATACAAATGATGAATTATATTTTATAGAAATAAATCCTAGATTCCAAGGGTCTAGTAGAAAACTTGATAAGATATTAGTGGATAATAATTATCCATCTATATTTGAATATAATTATCTAGCTTTTCATAATAGAAAATTGGTAGAACCAAAAAAATTAAATAATTATATAGGAAGGAAAGAAAAATATGAATGAAAAATATGAGACATTTAAAAGGTACTTTGATAAAAATGAAATGAAAATTGAGGAATTAGAATATCTAATTACACAGAAATGTAATTTGAATTGTATAGGATATTGTAGTGAAGGTGGTCCTGGTAAGTGTTCTATGACATTAGAAATGATTGATGAATCTATGAGACCTTTCAAAGAAGTTAATGTATTAAAAATATTAGGAGGTGAACCTTCTTTAGAATTAGGATTAGTTCAAAGAATATATGATAATATTATAAACAATAAAATAAAAGTAAATGAAGTATGGTTTTTTACAAATGGTACTGATAGAGATAAAGTGGAAAAAATGATTGAAATATTTGCTAAACCTACAAAGTTAATAAATGCAGTTTATGTTTATGTTTCACGTGGAAAATATCATGATAGATCAATGAGATTATTAAAGAAAGCTCCTAAAATAGCAGATGATAATTATGAGTATTTTAGAGAAAAATATAAAGGGAAATTATTTGTAGAAAAACACTGGGATGAAGAAAGACCTTTAAATGTTGGATATGCTAGAAAGAAAAGTAATAATCCAATTAAATTAAGTAAAGATACTAGAAATTTAGTTTTATTTGGAGATAATAAAGTATATAAATTAGTATTTAGTCCACAAGGCTTTGAAAGGCCTTTCTTCTGTAATCCAGAAGATGTACCTGAATTATCCTTTGGACATTTAATAGATGATGGAATTGAAGCTATATTAGTTAATGGATTACGTTTTAATGAAATGACAGATGAAATTATAGATGATTAGAGGAAGATATAATGAAGAAGATAGATAAATTAAATAAAAATATAAAAGTTATATGTTGGGATTTAGATGGAACATTATTTGATACAGAAATAATGTGGTTTAATATGGATAATCTTGTTAAAGAGCAAAATAAATCATCAGAAGAAATATGTACTGTAGCATATAAAACGTGGGATTATAGAGAAAATGCTCCTGTTGCTTTGAAGTATTTTAAGGAAAATAAAATTCCTCAGGTAATAGTTAATAAATGTGATTTAACAAATCAAGCAATGTATAAGAATGAGACAATTAATAAATCTTTTCCTTTTGATCAATTTGAAGAAGTTATAAGTGAAAAGAATTTTCAAGAGGAATGTAGTTTGGAAGATATGTTTAAATTAGCATGTCAAAAATATGATATAAAAGATAAAAAAGAAGCAATTGCAATTTGTGACATGCCTTTTGAATTAAAAGCTGCAAAAGATACTGGTTTCACAACAATTTGGGCAAAGAATAAGAATTATCCTTTTACAAAAGATGAACTAAAAGAAATAGAAAAATTTTCTGATTATTATGTAGAAGATTTTAGGGATTTAGTAAAGTAAAATATGAAATTGAATGTAATAAATGAATATAATAGTTTAAAAAGTGTTTTATTAGCTCCTGTAGAAGATGAATATTTAAAACAACAAGAAGAACTAATTAAAATATTTGACAAGTATCAAGTTAAAGTTATTAAAACTAGTTATTGTGATGGTGCTAAATATCAAATGTTTGTTAGGGATCCATTTATAGTGATTGGAGATAAATTAGTTTTATGTAATATGAAAGAAGACTTTAGAAAGCAGGAATTAAAAACATTAGAACAAATTCTTAAAAAAATAGATTCATCTAATATTATAAAAGCAGAAGATGATACTTTTATAGAAGGTGGAGATGTTATCATTCATAATGATATTATATTTGTTGGACAAAATGGTGGTAGAACTAATAAAAAAGGATTAGATTTTTTGAAGAAATATTTTTCTAATAAATATAAAATTGTATCATTAAATATGATTAATCCTGATCCTTATATTCCATGGATTCATTTAGATTGTTTATTTAATCCAATTTCTATAGATACAGCTATATTATATGAAGAAGGTTTTAATGAAAAAAGTCTTAAAAAATTAAATAAATTATTTCCAAATAAGTTATTAGTAACAAAAAATGAACAAGAAGAACTTGCTACAAATTTAATTAGTTTAGGTAATAAAACTATTATTATGCAAAAAAGACATAGGAGATTAATTTTTTTATTAAAAGAATTAGGATATAATATAGAAGAAGTTCATAATTATAATACAATTAAAGAAATAGGTTTTAATAGGTGTTTAACTTGCCCTTTAGAACGAAAATAATAATATATATTAGGAGGTTTTATGAAAAAAATAGATACAGAAATATGGGTAGATGAATTTCAGAATTTAGATGCAGATAGTCAATTAAAAATAGTAGAAAAGATAGTCCATGAACTTTATTTAAATGAAGAAGATTTAGGTAATGATTGTTATGATGTTGCAAAGAGTTCTTCTTTGAAAAAAAATTTAGAAAATTATATTTCTTATTTAGAAAGTAAACCTAAAATGAAAAAATTGAAATCATTATTAGATAGATTTGATAAGTTGGATAAAAAATATAAGATTAGTTTAATTGAAGAATTGTTAGATTCATTTGAAGAAAAATTAGTGAAACAAGAACAAGAACAATTGTTAGATATTTGTGAAAATGAAGGACATGCTTGGGGGAGTTGGGAAGAAGGAAGTCAAACAAAGTATGGAATATATTGTCCTGCTGATTTATTAAATCCTATGAGAGGACAACCATATAGTTATGAAGTTCCTATTTGGGTTAAAACTTGTGAAAGATGTGGTTGTGAAGAAACTAGAGATTATAAGGATGTTCCAGAAGAAATAATAGAGAGAAGAAAACAAAAAAATAAAGAGAAAACAAAATTATGATTAAAAAATAATTAGTTGGAGTTATGAACTGATATAATAAATGTAGACACAAATAAGCGTTTACATTTTTTTATTTGCTATAATTTACTTAAGGAGATGAATGAATAGAAAAATTTAATGCGTACCGCTGAAGAAAAAGAAATATCAGTAAAAAGATATTTAAATGGATAAACACTAATTAAAATTGCAAGTAAGATGGGTACATATGATGATGTGGTTACAAGAAAATCGTTTAAAGAAAAAGAAGAAAGATATAAAGTTGATAATACTTTTTATGAATGGGCAATTGTTAGGAAAGAAGACAATCAATTTATGAGTGAAATAACTAAAAGTGGAATATGGTGAATGAAATGTCCGAATTGTAAAAAAAAGATGGCATAAGAAAGTCTTAATAAAAATTAACGAAAAATAAATAATCGGAAGATTAAGATATAACGATTTACCATATTGCCAAGGAACCTTTATTAATAATAATATTACTATTTGCAACACTATATATATGAATAAAATTAGACGGAATTATACTAAGTTTCGTGCTATAATTGAATAGAAATGGAGTGATTTTATATGGAAAAAAATAATAATGGTACCACACAAATTAATATTAACTGGTTGTCTTGTATTTATGACGATCACTTAAATCCTTATAAAATGGTAGTTTGTGAGAATTGAGATCTTGCAAGTTTTAATAAAATAGGTAGAAAAATAATAAAAACAGGTTAAAATATACTCATTTTTGAGAGGAATTAGGGTACTGACTTGTAACACTCTGACACAATTTAAATCAAAAGAAAAGAAGGTGTAATATGAACGAATCAAATGATTTATTAATATACAAAAATAGTGAAGGTAATATTATAGTAGATGCAATATATAAAGATGAAACTTTATGGCTTACTCAAAAAGGAATGGCAAAAGTATTTGACGTACAAGTACCAGCTATTTCGAAGCATTTAAAGAACATTTTTGATGAAGAAGAATTAATTAAAGATTCAGTTGTTTCCAAAATGGAAATAACTGCTTCTGATGGTAAAATATATAATACAGAAGTTTATAATTTAGATGCTATTATTGCTGTTGGATATAGAGTTAATTCAAAAAAAGCTACTGAATTTAGAATATGGGCTACCAAAGTATTAAAAGAATATATTCAAAAAGGCTTTTCTTTAAATGATGAAAGATTCATTAGAGGAAATAAGTATGATGCTAAATACTTTGATGAATTACTTGAAAGAATTAAGACAATTCGTGTAAGTGAAAGAATGTCTTATCAAAAGATAACAGATTTATTTATTGCAACTTCCACTGATTACAATCCAAAGTCAGAAGAAGCATATGTTTTCTTTAAAATAGTGCAAAATAAGCTTCATTATGCAATTAGTGGACATACTGCAGCGGAATTAATTTATAGTAGAGCAGACTCAACTAAAGAACATATGGGACTTACAAATTGGAAAAATTCTCCTGATGGATTAATATATAAATATGATGTTAGTACTGCTAAAAATTATTTGAATGAAGAAGAACTAGCTAAGCTAAATGATTTAACAAATATATTTTTAGTATTTGCAGAAGACGAGGCCAAAGAAAGACATGTAATGACAATGCAAGATTGGATAAATGCAACTGATGATTTGCTAAAATTCAGAAGAAAGAAAGTACTAAATAATTCTGGTAATATTTCACATAAAGAAGCTATAGAAAAAGCAGAAAAAGAATATGAGAAATATAGGGTAATACAGGATCAAAAATATGTATCTTCGATGGATCAATTTTATAATAAATATTTGGAAGAAAATAAAGGTGATAATCATGAATAACGAGGAAAAAGTGTTTCAAAAGAGCAATATCAATTGCTTGCCTTGTATTTATACTGTACATTGTTTAAACCCTTATAAAATGGGACTTTTTAGCAAATGAGATCTTGCAAGTTTTAATAATAATAGAGGAAATAATTAAAAAAACAGGTTAAAATATGCTCATTTTTGAGAGGAATTAAGGTACTGACTTGTAGCACTCTGACACATTTTATTAAAAAATTATAATTAATAAAAAGAGGTGGAAATATGTCAAAAATTTACTATCATGTTGTTACAGACAAACCTATGGAAGTAGGACAAGAATTAATATTCGATGCTAATCACCATAGTGGTGTTTACAATAGAGTTTTTTCTTTTAAGGATAAAGTTGATGAAATATACAACAATCCTGAAGCATATAGAGATATTGAACTAGAACATCATTTGAAAGTAGCTCTAAGAGAACTTGCTATGGAAGAGGTAAGAAAAGAAAAATATCCTAATTATCCATCTAGACTAGCATCCTTATATGTTTCCAATACTATGGATGAGGCAGAAAAATGGTACAATTTGTTTATTAAACTAGGAAGACCTACATATTCAATTGTTAAAGTTGAAGTTGACGGTAATGTATATGTAGGAGATGCAAATAATTGTTTTGATGGCACAATATATAAAAATAAAAATCTTGAACTTGCTGAGGTTTATTGGAAACATAAAGAAAATTTAGAAGGAAAAGAACCAATAGTTGAAATACTAGCAAGTGGTAAAATTAAAGTGATAGAAATAGTAAAAGAAAATGATATAATAAAACAAATTAAAAGGAGTTGATCCAAATGAAAATAAAGCATCTTGTTGTATTGTTAGTTGGAATGAGTTTAATTATATGTACCCCATTATTTATTGAAGGCAATAACTTAATTACTATAATGACAATATCTCAGACATTATTTGCGTTTATTACATTGTTTTTAGCAATAACTTTGTTTGATAGATATCAAGCAGGGACTAAATTAAATAATCAAACTATTGATTTAGTTATCAAGTATATTCAGTTTTTGAAAAGTTTAACATTATTGATACAAGAATACACTTATGATGGTAAAGCAACAAAAAAAGGATTTGAAATCGTGTATTTCGATAAATCTAACATTAAAAGTATTAAAAAGTCTAACAATACAATATATATTGATTTTGGAACATATGTTGGGTTTCATAATGAGCTCACAAAATTTATAAACTCTCCTTGGATGCCAAAAGAAATATTTGAATCATCACAAATATTTGTTAGTGAAATGAGTTTAAAAGTATATAAGTTAAAAGATATAAAAGAAGATTTTTTAATCTTAAATTTTATAGGTTATGAATCAACATTAGAAGATGAATTGGTTATATTAAATAGAATTGGCAATTGTGGTGAATTATCAAAAAATATTGAAAAATTATTAGCTGTTATTGAAAACTGGGTTAAAACTCAAGCTGCTGATATAAATATAAGAATGTAAAAAAGAAGGAAGTGGTTTTTATGAATGAAAATAAAACTAATATAAACTGGTTGATAACAATTTAGTCAAGATCAACTCCAAAACCTTATAAAATAAGGAAATAGTAAAAAATAAATCTTGCATATTTTGCATAAAAATATGCTAAAATAGGTAAAAAATAGTTAAAATAGAATGTTTTTAAGTAAAAATTGCTTAGGAACTGACATGGTGAGAACGGATAGTCAAGACCAAATAAAAAAAGGTGAAATTATGAATTTATCAATAGGATATGTATGTTCGCAAATATTAGTAATTATATATTACTTAATATACACTTCAACTTTTAATTTAAAAGATAAGTCTAAAATACTAAAAATAGGTATACTTGCTACTATTATAAGCGCATTATCCTATTTGTTGCTTGGTGCATATACAGGAATAGCTATGTGTGTTATTTCAATTATAAGAAATTTATGGTTTTATAAATCAAAAAGTAAAAATAGTTTAATTATAGTTTTTATTATTATGTTAATAGCAAGTGTAATTAGTTATCAAGATGTTTTTTCGCTATTAAGTATTACTGCAACTATGATTTATACGTATGCATTATGGCAAAAGAGTACTAAAAAATATAAACTATTTGGAATTGCAGTTAATTTATTAATGATTGGATATGATATATCAATTATGTCTATTATGGGTGTAATATTCATGATAATAGCATTTATAAGCTCAATCATAGGTTATATTAAAGATAGAGAAGGAGTTGATCAAAATGAATGAAAATAAAACTAATATAAACTGCCTGTCCTGTATTTATGGCGACTATCACTTAAACCCTTATAAAATGGGAGATTTTAAGAATTGAAATCTTGCATGTTTTAATAAAAAAGGAAGAAAAATAATAAAAAATAGGGTAAAATATACTCATTTTTGAGAGGAATTAGGGTACTGGCTTGTAACATGCCGACACTTATTTTTTAAACACATTTTGTATGTATTTTTTATGCAATAAAATATTATGGTTAGTAATCAGAATATAGTAATATTCCGAACAAATAAATGTGAAAACAGTGTCTATATGTGATATAATAATTAAAGAGAAGTGAAGTGAGGTTAAAAATGAAAAAAGAAATAATGCTAATTTTTGTATTTATGGTTTTGGCAATGACAGGTTGCAGTCAAACAACAGATAGTTTAAATGGAAAGTGGATTGCTACTACTGATAATCAAAAAATATATCAAATCGACAATAATGGTAATACCAATGGTGGAAAAGAAGATTATATACTTGAGTGTGATGGAAATGGAAAGTATACATTAACTTTAGAAAATAATAAAAAGAAAAAAGGGACATATACCATAGATGATAAAAATATAACTTTTAAAGATGAAAGTAATTTATTAGTAGGAATATGTGAATTAGCAAATAATGATGAAATCATATGTAATGAAACATCAACCTACGCTTCAAAATATACAAAGTATTCTAAATGATAAATTAAAAAGATTAAAGATGACAATGAATAATTTTTTCATAGTCATCTTTTTTCTTCTATGAAATCAGTTATTAATTTTTTAAGTAGATTATTTTTGCAATAAATCGTAAAATAGTAATATTCCGTTCATTAATAAATAAAAATATTCACTATTTTTATGGTAAAATAGATATAGAATATCAACTCAACCATTGGTATGTGTAACTAATAAATGGCTTATTTTATAATTAAGTCATGAAAGGAGAAAAGTTCATGGATTTAATTAAGATTGGAAAATTTATTGCTAATTGTAGAAAAGAAAAAAACATAACTCAAGAACAATTAGCAGAAAAATTATTTATTACGGATCGAGCTGTATCAAAATGGGAAAGAGGTTTATCTTTACCAGATGCTGATAAGATGCTAGACTTGTGTAATATACTTGATATAAATGTCAATGAACTTTTAAATGGCGAAAGAATTGATATGAAGGATTATGAAAAGAAAAATGAAGAATTATTAGTAGAACTTGCTAAACAAGATGAACTAAAAAACAAAAGATTAATTACAAATATGTGGGTATTAACTATAACAGCCTTTATATTTTATGTAGCTCTTATGGTTATATCTTCTATATTATTAGAAGAAGGTCCAATATTAGCTACAATTATTTGTGTTTCAACAGCTATATTACTAATTGTGTGTTTCTATGGATTTAAACTTGAAGTAGATGCAGGATATTATGAGTGCAAACATTGTCATCATATATTTGAAGAAAAAAATTACTTTAAATTATTGATGGCTCCACATATGGGTACATCTAGATATCAAAAATGTCCTAAATGTGGTAAAAGAACAATGGCTAAAAAAGTAATGAATAAGGGAGAAAACAAATAATGAAAAAATATATAAAAGAAAATTGGAAATTCTTTATATTTATGATTTTAATGTGTATTATTGGTGGGTATTTTACTACAATATATTCAATAAATTCATTAGATCAAAAAATAATTGATGATGCAATAAAACAAGCTGGTTCAAAAGAAGTAGTTATTATTGTATCAATTTTACAAATAGCATTGTATGCAGTTATATTAGGAGCAATTGGCTTAGTCTTATCGAATAAGATGGGATTATGGAAAAAAATAGAGAAAAACAAAAATGCAATAATAGGAGTAATTATTATTTCTATTATTGGTGGTTTATTATTAAGTCTATTTGATAGATATGTGTTTGGAAGCTTTAGTGATCCTATATTACATAGTTATGATAGTAAACCATCTTTAGAATATATTATTGCATCATTAACTTATGGAGCTGTATTTGAAGAAATATTATTAAGATTATTTTTTATGTCATTATTATCATGGATTATATCTAAAATATTTTATAGAAAAGAAAATAAAACATCAACAAAAGTATTTATCATCGCAAATGTAATATCTGCATTATTATTTGCCTTATTACATATACCTGCAAATATTCAAACTTTTGGATATATTGATGGATTATTATTATTTAGATGTTTATTGATGAATGGATTATTTGGATTATCATTTGGATGGCTATATAGAAAATATGGAATAGGATATTCAATGCTAGCACATTTTGGCTGTCATTTGATTTCTAAATTAATATGGATTTTATATATTTAAAAAGATAATATAATTATAAAGGTGAGAAAATGAAAAAATTAAATTCAAATCATTTAAAACTTATTGCAATAATTGCGATGACAATAGATCATTTAACGTGGTTAGCATTTCCAGGATGCCAAAAAATCTGGTATGTAATGTTACTTCATATTATTGGAAGATTAACAGCTCCAATAATGTGGTTTTTCATCGTAGAAGGGTATAATCATACTCATAATTTAAAAAAATATTTAATAAGATTATTTTTATTTGCATTTATTTCTCATTTTGCTTTCTGTTTAGCATTTGGT
>Ga0247611_10002254_pt1 | contig 31727 bp, 36 predicted proteins | sample 177DNAGHGhighgp2_FD_192422 | JGI IMG/M metagenome (GOLD analysis project Ga0247611, IMG submission 192422) | Sheep rumen microbial communities from Palmerston North, Manawatu-Wanganui, New Zealand - 1770 DNA GHGhigh gp2 | ecosystem: Host-associated > Mammals > Digestive system > Stomach > Rumen... | reverse complement strand
GGTAGAGCCAGGTCAGCTCTTCTCTGTATACACTATGAACGCTAAGGAAGTTCAGGCTTCTCAGACAAAGCGTGGTGGTTACATGAAGATTGCTGGTGCAAAGATGTTTGCTGCTTCTGAGTCTTTCCGTAAGACTTTAGCTGCTGCTCTTTATGGTTCTGGTTATGGTGAAATTGCTACTTATGAAGCAGCTTCAGGAACTAAAAACCCAACAACTCTCGCTGTTGGTACAGAAGCAGTTATCACTCTTCCAACATATGCAATCATGGCAATCGATATCGGTTCTAAGATTGTTGTTAAAGCTACAGTAAACAATGACACTGTTAAAGCTTATCTTACAGTAAACGCAATTGATGGTAATGATGTAACAGTTATGCCTACAGGTACAGCTGGCGCTTCTTATACAGTTGCTGCTAATGACATTATCTGTCTTGATGGTTCTTTCGAACTTGATGATACAGTTAATCATATTGCTGCTCCATTACTTCCAGTAGGTCTTGGTGGTTGGCTCCCAACAAAACGTAACAACCTTGGTGTTGCATTCATGGGTGTTCCACGTTCTATCGTTCCTGATCGTCTCGCTGGTGCATTCTATGATGGTTCAGCAGTAAACGAAAAGAAATCAGCTGCTATTCAGAAGTTGATTCAGAAATGTCGTAGACAGGGTTCACAGGCTGACTTAATCGTTATGAACGATGAAGACTTCCTTGAGTTCGCTGCAGAAGTTGAAGCAACTAATACTTTCTTCACTCAGACTTCTACAAAAGAAGCTAAGAAAGCATCTGTTGGTTTCAAAGAGTTCAGTGCTTCATTCAGCACAAACTTCATTGAAAATATCGTAGACGACCCATATTGTCCAAAGGGACGCTTCTATGTTCTTGATACAGAATATGTTGCTCTCTGGTCTTACACTAACACTGATAAGATTGACGATGGTGTTGCTGGTAATAACCCTGGTAAACAGGACCCAATGGAAATGGATGGCGAAGGAAAAACAAATACTCCTTACGGCTTAATCATCGACGACTACCTCAACGTACAGTCTGGTGAAGCTACATCTAATGGTCCTGCAATGAACATCACTCTTCAGATGTTTGGTTCGTTCGTAGTAACTAACCCATCTTGCTGTGGTGTTGGTAAGTTCTACGGAGCTGCAGGTATTGCTTAAGTTAATTAAGGGTGTGCAACGCACCCTATAAAGTCCTCCAATAGAGTTTTTGGTCCTAGTGCAATGCTAGGACCTTTTTTATTACCTCACTAATAAAGTATGATTACGTATAATGCAAAAGATTTGATTCAGCAGGCAACAATGCTTGCAGATCTTCAGAATAGTGACTTTATTAGTTGGAAAGAAAATATTATGTTTCTTGACAATGCTTGGACGGAACTTTATCAGTCTTTAATAGATCACGGTGATAAAACATATTTACAAGAATTCTCTTTTTCTGGTGAAAGAACATATCTTCCAGATGACTTTTATCAGTTATATTATGTATGCTATACAAATGGTACTTATGAAAAGCCAATAGCAAGAAAAGCAAAAACTTCTACTGGTCAGGGACCATACTATGATATAGTTGGTAATGAGCTTATCATCTATAGAGACAGCGTTAGTAATATGAACAAAATTAAAGTTCAGTATTACCCTGTTAAATGGTCAATTACTTATAGTGCAAAAAATGCCAATCTTAATATTGAAGGCAACTTAAACTTTTCAAGTATAAATGATGTAGCTGATAAGTATGTTCTTGTAAATGGAACAGATATTTGGAATATTATTGATGGTACACTTTATAGTACTACTTCTGGTGTATCATATAATATGTTGTATATCTCAGCTGATAAGCCAGTAGCTCTTACAAAAGATGAAAATAATGTTTACTTTAAAGTAAATAACAATGGTTACTATGGCGTTTTCTCAAATGGTTCTCTTAATATTTATACTATTTTAGGAAATCATCTTATTAAGACTGTTTCTTTACCTAGTAATTTTTGGACAAGTGTATCAAAATCTGTTACTGGTACTTTTGTTAATGATACCCTATATTTATTTGCAAGTAACTATAATGGTCAAACTGGCGTTTTTGAAATAAATAATGGTGTACCAAAATTATTATCTTCTTGTACATCTACACCTATTGTTAGTTTTAATGGCAATATCTATTACAATGATAATAATGAAGGTATTATATGTAATGACAAAGTAATTTATGCTATTGATAGCTTTAGTGAGTTCAATGGTGTAATGAAAGAAGACTTAAATACCGGCTATGGTATCCTTGTAGATAAGTACATCTTAAAAAGTAATTTTGAAGATACAGAATTGAATTTTCCAAATAACTTTTATTATAATATTTTAGCATATAAGTTAGCAATATACTATAAAATTAAACAAAATGCAGACCCTTCTGGATTGATATTAATACTGGAACGTGCTGAAAAAACATTTTATGATACTTTACCAAGGGATGAAAATAATTTTGTACGTATTGCAAATGCGTATGCTTACTAATAGGAGAATAAAATAAATGTCAACACCTGCACATAACGCAAGAGATGAAGCTATAAAAGAAGCAAAAAAATCATCTGAAAGATACTGGGAAGAAGTTACTAAAGCTAACAAAGAAATAAATGATAAAATATTGAATGAAGATTCAGGCTCTATTGCTCAATATAAAAAGTCGATGGAAAAAGCCTTTACAGACTATAATACACATCTGACAAACTCACTGTCTACTTTTAAGACAGATAGCAATAATGCTTTAAAGGACTATTCTAATAATATGTATAACATATTAAACCAGTATAATCCTGAAAAGCATATAAATAGTTTTGAGAATAAAAGTGAGGCGGCACGTAAAAGAGCAGAAGAGTCTTTAGGTGCAAATAAATCCGAATATCAAAAACAGCTTGAAAAGTATACAGGAGAAAATGCTGCAAAGAGCATAAATGAATTAGCTAGTCAGCAAGCTGTTAAAAATGCATCAGATCAGGGTGCTGCAACTGTTGGTTCAATGTTAGCTGCAGGTGCTAATCCTGCTACTGCATTGGCTGCTGTTAATAATAATTCTTTGAATGCTTATAATAGTATGTTTGGTCAACAGCAAGGTTTAGTTGGTAATCAATTTGCCAATGCTGCTGCAGGAGCTGGTAACATTTATAGTAATGAAGCTGGAAATATTCGAGATTTACTTAATAATGCTACCAATCAATATGCAACTGCTCTTGGTGGTAATCTTGCAGGTGAAAATACCCGATTACAGTCTAGAACAAATACTCAAGATAGCTTACTTCAGAATAAGCTTGGAACATATGGTACATCTCTTCAGGGCGATGCAAACTTATATAATAACTTACTTAATAGTCAAGCAAATGCTGAAGCAAACAATTTGAGTGCATTTAATAATGCAGTTGCTACAAAGGCATCAAATGCTATCGGTGGTGCAGGTCAGAATCAGACCAACTGGTTAAATCTTGCACAAACAGGCCAGAGTTCACAGAATACAATTGAAAAACTCTGGAATAGCCTCTTTGGCTGGATGGGTTAATAGACTAATAGGAGAAATAATATATGGCATGGTTAGCAGGTGCGGCTGGAACAAGTGGAGCCGCTGGAGGAGCAGCCGCTGGAGCTGCTGGAAGTGCTGCAGGAGCTGGAACGGCAGCAGCAAGTACTGGAGCTGCAAGCGCAGCTGGTGCTGGTACAGGTGCAGCTGCAGGAGCTGGAACAAGTGGAGCAGCTACAAGTGCTGCTGGTAGTGCCGGAGCAGCTGAGGCTGCTAAAGGCATTGGTAGCTCTGCAGCTAAAGACTTTATAAAAGATACAGCAAAAGATGCTGCTCAAAGCACAATTAGTAACGAAATAAACAGAGATGATAGTGTTAATCCTATCTCTAATACTTTTGATCCATCTGGTATTGCATCAGATGAGAATAATAAATTTAATATTCAGAGTGCTTCATTTCAAAAACATGAAGTAAAGAAACCTCAAAAAGAAAAATTACCTGGAGTTGATTTACTACATGGTGTTGTTGATGGAGTAAATGACTTAGTAGCATCAGATGGTACTAAAAAAGAAAATATTAGTAATGTATCTAGTGATAAGCCAAGGTCTTCTTTATCTAGATTTAATGCTACAATGAAACGCCTTGGTAAGGATTTAGGCGCATATGCAATAGAAGAGGGAAAGAACTTAATTTCTCAAGCAATTGCTGGAAGTGCACAACCTCAGCCGGTTAATCCAATAAGTCCTGGATTTACTGGAGCTCAAATATCTTCTGATGAAAACTTAAAGGAAGATATAGAAGATGCTGGCGGAATAATTCCTATGATGGCTCAGATTGATTCATACCTTTATAAATATAAGCCAGAAGCTCAAGAAGAATATGCTGGTACTGGTATGATGAATGATGATAATAACCTTGGAGTTATGGCTCAAGAATTGCAAGAAAATCCATTAACTGCTCCAGCTGTTAAGACTGATGAAAAAGGAAATCTTGCTTTAGATACTGGAAGATTAACTAGTATTAATACCGCAATGATTGCAGAACTTTGTAAGAAAGTTATGGAATTAGAGGGACAAATGTATGGCAGAAGCTAAAAAGAATTTTTTGGAAAATTATATAGATGCAAAGACTGCTGAAAATGAAAAGCAGAAAGAAACAAAGGCTCAAAAGAAAGCTGCTAAAGAAGATGAAATAATTGCTAAAGGTAAAGACCCCGAAAATAAGTTTAACTTTATAGCAGATGTTATTTTAGACCCACAAACAGGACTTCGTAAGGTGCCTATTGGACCATCTATGGAAGAATTACAAGAGTCACAATTAGCTGCGGACTTAGACCCAGATTATAAAAGGCCCATATCTCATATAATTAAAGATACTATAGCTACAACCGGACCTGCTTTAGCATCTCTTGCTTCAAAAGTGGCTATTAAACCTATAGTAAAGGCTGTAGGTAATAAAGCCGTTTCGAATACTGTTAAAAGAATATTAAAAAATGCAGAAGAAGGCGTAGGTAAAATTAGAAACTATAGCAAGGCTTCTAAAGAGGGTTCTAAAGAAATTGTTGGAGCTGCTAAGAGTGTTGAAAGATTAAATCATGAAATTGCTGATGCTTCACGTCAAATTGGAAACATGAAATATGGCTTTTATGATGATACTATAAAAAATTTGACTGAGGTTACTAAAGGAAAGCGTCTCACTGATAAGGAATTAGATAAGCTCTACAAAATGGCAGACTTGCTTCACTATCAAAAAGATGTTTCTAAAGACGGACTTTTTAGTGACTTATATAAAATACTAGAAGAAGAATTAGGACCTATTAAAGGCGGAAAATTTGCTAGCGGGTCCGGAAGACTATATGACTTTACTAATGAAAAGGATTTATTTGATTTAGCTTATAAAGACCCAGATGTAGCAAGAAAAATATTACGAACATGGGATGAAGCAGAAGAATTAGCTAAAAAATCTAATAAGTCTAATCTTACTAAGATGTATAATAAAGCTGAAGATGCTTTATGGAAAAAAACTCATAAAAATCTAGCTAAAGATTTAGATAGAATAAATCTAGAAACTACAGTTAGCAAATTAAAAGATGCTGATATTTATGGTGATATAGAAAGGACTATTAAAAAAGGTAGTTTACCATCTGAAAAAGAAAAAATAAGGGTTAAAAATGCTATTTTGAAAAATGCTAAAAAAGTTGGTAAAGAAAATACCATTTTTGAAAAACTTATGAATCCTAATGATCCTATTTATAAATTATTATTGGAAAACTCTGAAGATTTAGTTAGGTCAGATGATAATATTTTGAAGTATATTAAAGAAGGTATGTCTTTCCAAGAAGCTGTTCAAAACAGTGCTCTTGATTTTATTTTTAATAGTGCAGATAGAGAATATGTAAACGCATTAGTAGATTTAGCTAATGGTAAAAATGCTATGGATATAGATAGTATATTAAGGAAGCATCCTTTTAGAAATCTAGATGGCTCTATAAAGTCTGAAGAAGAGATTATTAAGTCTATCAGAAAAAATCCTTTTTATGAAGAATTAATTAAAGGATATATTGATAAAACATTAATGTTACCAAAAAGAGTTGAAAAGTTTGCTAGTGCTAAAGCTTCTGAAGGTGCAGCTGGTTTACTTCTTGCAAATTATACAAATAAAATGCTAAAAGACGCTGCTCAAAATGCAAAAATGTCAGACCCTTTCAGTAAGAAAAGTGTTTTACCTCCAGAAATGCAACCTTGGAATCCAGATCTTGAAATGAACTATGCTGATAGGTTCTGGGGAAACGTTGGTGATATATTAGACGTTAACTGGAGTGGAAGTCCACATAGATTTACTACAAGACAGAAAGAATTATATAGAAAAGCTATTATACCAGTAGCTGAAGAGCTTGGTTTTGAAAATCCTGAACAGATTAAAGCTCTTGATGATAGAGAATTTAAGGAACTAATAAATAAGATTGGTGACTTAAAATATGGTAGAGAAGTAATCAAAAAAATAAGGGCCAATCTTGATGATCTGCTTGAACAACGAAAAGTTGAGCAAGAGGAAGCAAAAAAACGAGTAGAACAACGTAAGCAGGAGAAGAAATAATGGCTACAAATAAGGACCTTACAAAAGAACAGAAAGCAGCTAATAAAAAATATTCTAATACTATGAATGAGTATTGGAATAAGCGTAAAAAGGATACTGATTATAGCAGTTTATATGAAGACTTTCATAATAGAACATCTGGTGGAAAAACATTAAGTTCTGATAAGACTCTTAATGCTTGGGAAAATATGATGTTATCTGACCAGGGCTATAAAAACTGGTCTCTTAAGAAAGAGGCTTTAGACTGGTCAGGTGGTGATGAGGAAAAAGCTAACAGGTATCTCAATGCAAGGCCATTTGGCTATCTCGATGAAGAAAAATGGCCAACTGCTAAGCTTCAAGAAATGTTATATAATGCGCGTGAAGGAAGACCTGGAGAGTACGGAAAAGACTCAAAACAGTGGCCAAACTGGACTCAGGCTATTCAGGATGCATTATATTTAAGAGGCGCTTCTGAGGAGTATACACCTTCAGCTGAACCTTCTGGTACAGATAATAAAGGACAAGGTTTCCAATTAAAAGAAGATGGTACACAGCCTCCAAAGGATAGATCAAAATTAAAGTTTGATGATATCGTAGAAGAAGTAATTCCTGGTGCTGACCCAAATAATCTTTCTGAAGAACAAAAAGATTTAGTAGCAGATGCTATAGAAAAAGAAAAGGGATATACACCTGGAAATAGAACTAAGGAAATTCTTGGTGATGAGCGTATTGCTAAAATTGAAGCAGCAAAAAATAATGAAAATGATTTGCTTCCTGAAAATCAGGATAATGGCTTATTAGATAAATTGAAAACTACATCTGAAGACTTAAATCAAAGAAAGGCTAACCCTGACGGAGAATATACTGGAATTCCTGGAGAAAATGCTCAGGGTAATGCTTTAGGATATAGAAGTAAAATTAATGATGTTAAAGATTTAGTTTATGCAAATAATGACTTAGAAGCTGCTAGATTAAATGACTCAGTTCGACAGGAAGCTATTGCTGCTAAGAAAGAAGCTAAAGGCGTGATTAATGATATTAAAAAATATGACAGAGAATATACTGATCTTTTAGGTACCTTAGAGAAAACTAATAAGAAATCTGAAAAGATGGTTATTAAAGGTTTAATAAATGAACGTAAAGCTAAGTTAGATGAGCTACAGGGACAAATTGATTCTATTAATGCTGAATTTGAAAGTAAATATGGTATGACCATTAATGAAGCTATGTCAGGCTCTGATAAAAATGCTGAAGCTTTAGAAGCTGCTGGTATTGATCCTGAAGCTTTATCTGTATTGGCTGGTGAAAAATATAGTGAAATTGCGGACCTCTTAGGTCAGAGAGCAGAAGTTAATAATGAATTAGATTATATATCAAATGATATTAAAGACGATGTTAACTTGCTTTTACAGCCTAATGCTACACAAGAACAGCTTGAAGCAGTATATGCTAAGCTAGAAAAAATTGAGCCAAAACTTCGTGAAGTTATCAATAATAAAGTTAACTTAAATAAGAATACTCTTGATGCACTTGGTGAAGTAGTAAGTAATATAAATGACCCAGATGTTACAGAGGCTTATCAAAACTTGCAGGGTATGGCTCAAGGTTTCTTGGACCAAAAGATTGATATATCTAATCCAGAAACTCTTAAAGCATTACAAGTATATGAAAAAGAATTTTCTGATATAATTAAAAATCAAGAAATGTATGATAAAGATACTAGATATGCAAGTGATATGAGATTGTCTGCCGTTAACAGATTAATGTTTAATATCTTTGATGATCTTAAATCTGCAATAGTATTTGCTGCAGCAATTGAATCTGGTAATCCTCAGGTTGTTCGTTCTGCACTTGATATGTATAATTACAAAATTCAGGAAGCAGAGAATAAGAGAAAGACTGACCAGTATGGTGCATATACTGAAAATAGAATCCGTGAGATTACTCAGGATAATATCGCACGCTTTAAGAAGATTACTGAAATTGACCCGGATATTGCTAAACTTGAAAAAGTTCTTAATATTCAGGAAGGCGAAGCTGGTAAACGTCAGATGGATGCTCTTGAAGCTGGATTTGAAGAGTTCAATAAGTATAAGCAGAATAACCCAGGCTCTGCGGTTGATTTTGCAGCTTGGGTTGCAGCTAATAGAAATGCGGGTGGTGTTCTTGGTCAGATTGTTACATCTCTATTAATGAACTTCCCTGACTTAAAAAATGCTGCTACTAACTTATATCAAAGTATGGGTAATACCACTAATGATACATCTTCTGATGAACATAAAAAAGAAAATATCATTGATGTATCTGGCGGAAAAAAGAAAACTGGCTCAATACTTGATGATGTAGTTGGTAAGTTAGGTGAGAAGAGACAGACTGAACAGCCAAAAGAAAAAGACCCTGCATTAATGATGGATATGCAGAATACTGTTAGTCAAGCATTGTCTTCTAGAGCTGCTCCTCCACAAGCAGGTGCACCTCAAGCTGGAGCTCCTAAGACTAATAACGGTTTTGGTAGAACAAATTTAGCATAAAATAAGAAACCCCTCAGTTTTGAGGGGTATTTTTTTGTGTTCGTACGCTTGCTACCACGTTAATTTCGCTGCTTTAGGATTTTTTGAAACTATCCAATCATGGAACTGTCGGCTAGTTAAGTAAGTACATAAGAAGTTTTCATATTCAACACAAGCTTCAATAGAATCATGTATATGTCTTTCAATAGCATTAACTGCTAACTGATTAGCAGTTTCTTCAGTTGCTGCTTCAATCAAGACTAACTTATTTGTTTTGGCTTCATATACATAAATAAATCCATCAGAATATCCTGCATAAAATCCTTTATAAAACATCATGATTAGTCCTCCTTAACTTCAACTGAAAACTTTTCACCTTTTCTTGAAAGAAAAGCCACAATCTTTAACATGTTCTCATAAGATGCTTCTGATTTTGCACCTGTACAATCTGTTATAATAAATCTCTTATCCATTTTAATCTCCTTACATTTATAATATGTAAAGAGATCTCAAAAAGTATAAATAATTAGTAATCAGTTGATTGAGGGTCTGGCTTTGTTTTTACTGCATTTTTTAATGCATCAGCAATACAAGCAAACATGTCATCTTCACCCTTTTCTTTCATCATTTTTTCAAAATCTTTTAATGTGCCCATTTTAGGCTTCTTATCATTTTTGTCCATTTAAGTCCTCTTATATATGAAATTAGCTTTTGCCACCAAGTTTTATCATTCTTATGTTTCCAATAATGTCTCTTGCGAGCTTCATTATAGCGTTTTCTGCTCCTATCTTGCTGCGTTAATAAAATCAACTAAATTATCAAACTTCTTTGACATATCTGGATTATATTCATATTTAACATTCCAGATATCACCACAATTTCTGCCAGCTTTATTAAGCTTACAACCTGACCAGATATTATTCTTATCTTTAGTTGCTCTAAAAGCTTCTGGTCCTTTTTTAAAAGTAACTACTACTTTTCCATTTGATTTTGTTACATTAAGAATGTGTGATTTGAATTGTTTCATTTGTAAATCTCCTACATTTATAATATGTAAGTAGGAGATTAAAAGTCTAAAAATTAATTAAAATAGGAAATTATATCATCATGAGATAAATATGGAACAGGATGTCTTAGAACAGTTATTCTTGGATATCCTCTAGAACCTATTCCAATCATAATATATCCTTCATTTATTGCTCTTCTATAAAGTTCCTCATTATCCCTATAATCATAAAAGCTTGCCTCTAGTTCTGCGCCTTCTGCAAAGGAATTAAAGTTATCTAAAAATTCACTATATGTTTTTTTCATATTCTTTATCCAATATTTTAGAATAATCTACTCTCCAGCCATATACACTGCTTTCTACTTCACCTAAAAATTCCCATTTCTTTTTTGTAAGATATTCAAGTGATTCAGTAATAAGCTTTGATCTTCCGTTTAATCCATCAGATACAATATACCATTTATCTCTATTGTTACCTAATAAATCAGCAACAGCAGTTTTTGACTCATTACAATCATACATATAATTACATATAATTTGTTTGCATCTTTCAATCTTTTCTGCATTACTAGGCTCAGGAAAGAATACATTAGGTTCTAATTTTACTTCTTCCTCAACTGGTTTTTCTGTTTCTTTTTTATCAGTTACTTTTTCCAGTATTATTGTTTTAATCTCTTCTTTAGCTTCCGCTTTAGGCTCTTCTTTTACTAAGCCATTATTTTTACAGTATTCTTTCCATGTATTACTTTCCTTATCAAGGAAAATCCATCTAAAAAAATGTCCAATTTTATTCATTATAAAGTTCTCCTATCCACTGCTACTTTCTCATATATCTTAAGGGCACGAAGTGTCCCATTACTATATATAAACCTTTCTTTAATTAATTAATTAATTTAAAAGAAAAAGATTTATATATAGTAATGGGACAAGCCCATTCTTTATATTAAGAAGTAGCAGAGGTATTTAATATATCTTCTCCACTAAAATCTATTTTAGAAGTAACATAAAATAGAAATTTATCAGTTTCAATTAAATGTGGCTTTTCTGAATTACATCTTCTTTGAAAAGTTTTATAAGTCATATCAAAGCCCTGGTTTTTTAATAAGTCATAAGCCTGTTTAATTGATTTACATTCTATTGTACTTCTTTTAGCTCTAGTTTTTAAGTCATATGATATAATCTTAACTAAAGTATTCTCTCTGTATTTTGCATATGACACATTGCCTAAATACTGCCATTGTGCAATTAAAGCTTTTGCTTCATCTTCTGTAGATGTTAAATTTATTTTCTTCCAAATAAGACTATTTTCCGCTATAGTAAAGGTCCAAAGGAAATCTAAATTCTGAGATTGCTTTAATTCATGCTTCATGCCACATAATACTTTAGCTGATACTTCTGCTATTCGATTAGTAGACTCATCAATAATTAAAACATATAAGTCAGATATGTTAGTTTTTGACCATCTACTAATAAGGTCTGCTCTTATTTGTACTATATTGTCTGCTTGAAGTCTAGTAAGATAATAGTATTTTCGCTCATCAAAGTTTCTGAAATTAGATTCATTTGGATTATCAAAATAAATTACTGTAAAATGAGCGTACCCATGGTCTTTACGAATATACATATTCTGAAATTCTATATTTTCTTTCAAAATATGATTATTCATTACATTGAGGTAATATTTTTTTGTAGTTTGTGATTTGAAATAAGATTCGATCAATAATGCTTCATTATAATTGATCTTTGAATTGTTTGACATAAAATTCATACTCCTGGCCAGAAACTAGAAGGGATCCCATTTCCAGCCAGTTTCTGAATACGTTTTTTAGGAAATTAGTTGTCTTTATCCCCATTTTGCATTACATGCTTTTGGGAGTCTATATAATTAGTTACCTTTGGCAAAAAATAACTTTTATTATATTAGCTGTTTTATACAATATACTTTCGATAAGTAAAAGGTTTTCCAACTTGTACAGTTATTGAGTTTCCAGAAGGATCAAATACAATACCTTTTTTGTTAGCCACAACAAAATGAGAAGCTTTTGCATCTGGGGTCTTTTTATATTCAACAATCCAGTTTCCTTCAGGTAAGTCAGCTAAGTCGGATAAACTGACCTTTACAACATCTCGGTATTTAGTTTTACAAAGTAGCTCAATAAACTTTATTGGAAAACGAACATAACAATCAGGGTCTAAAAAATTTAATTTAAGACCGTCTAATATGTCTTGAGTAATTTGAATCCAATTTAATTCTTGCATATTTCTAAAATGAAATGATATGCAAGCAGCATAACAAGCATGCTTAAATAAGTTTTCTACATATTCTTGATAGTTCATTATATATACTCCCAATGATATCCACCCGCTGTTTTTCTTTTTCCTTTACATACTTCAGCTACTTTAGGAGAATTACACCACTTAGAAGCAGCCATGCAGGATATAAAAACAGTATCTGTTTCTATACATTTACATTTTTTTCCTAAAAACATCGAATTAAGTGCGCCTCTTTTCTTTTGAGCAATTGACATTTTTCTTTTTGTTTCTTCAGATACTTTACGCCCTTTTGATTTACTTTTGAAATCATTTATTTTATTATGTAGAATAATATGTTGGTTTACTGTTAAAAAAATAAGTTCTTCAGGAGGTCTAAAGTCATACATATTAAGTGCTTTTAATTCTTCTGAAGTTATTGCACAATGTATTGGTCTTAAATCACCATTACTAAAGTGTGTCTCAAGCCTATGATGACACACCCATGTCTTTTTGTCAATTTTTGCTTTTTCGTAATTTTCTATTTTTGATTCATCTTTTAAGAAATAAAAAGTAGTAGAATTTCTAATCATTATTTCTGTTCCTTTAGATACTTCTTTGCCTCAATATTAGCGTCATGGAATGATAAGCCATTAATATTATGTAATCTCATTACTAAAGTACAAAATTTGATTTCTTCACCAAAATATATACAAGGTCTGCTATTCTGGGCTTTAACACGAGCTCTTTGTGCTTCACTTGATGTATTAACTCTAGGCTTATATCCTTCTTTTTCACGTTTTGCTGCATAATATTTACGATAATATTCAGCACGTTTTCTTTTATAGTCCTCATTATTCTTTATTTTTTCATGATATTTAGCTTGTGCTTTATATCTTGATGCTTTCTTTTCATCTTCAGACATTACAGGTTCGTCTTCTTCTTGAAATGTCCAAATTTCTAAAAGCTTTTCTTTTTCTTCTTTAGAGAACTCAAATTTTCCAGCAAGTATATCTTTTAATTTTTGTTGAAAATTAGTCATATATTATTAGTTTAAAGGATGGTCAGTAGCTTCATCTCTCATTATATCCGGTCCTAAATGCCATATTTTATCGGCAGCATTAACCATTGCTATATGCCAGTCTAAATCATTATCTGTATAAACATGACAGATTTCATGTATAATATTTTCATCAAATTCAAAATGGTCCCACCATTTACAATTTCTATTTACTAAAATAATTGAACCATTTTCTTTATAGCATGTTTTACCAAGTGTGTTAGAAGGTAATGTTACATAATATGCATCTAAAATCTTACTGTCATCATATCCTAACATACGAGCAAAGCCTCGGCTTCTTTCTAAAAGCCACTTATTATCCAGATTAGGCTTGTAGTATTCATGTGGTGGCATTGCGTATACAGAACTAACTGTTAGTATAAGAATTATAAGGAAGGACTTAAGTTTCATATTATTCACCTCTCATGTATAATATGTAGTTAGTAAGAATAAAGCATGAATAAAAATCAAAAAGAAAAAAGAAATTTCAGAGCTTCAAAAGCATGGAAGGCTTTTAGACACCAGAAGCATGTAGAACAAAAGGGTATTGATCCAATAACAAAAAAGAAATTAAGAAAGTTTTGGAATTTACACCATAGGCACGTCAGCGCCGATACAGATGAATATCAGGATATTTCAAATCCAGAACATTATGTATGCTTGAACTCGGCTACTCATGATGCATTACATTGGTTGTACCGCTATTGGAAGGATGATCCAGAAATTATAAATAGGATAGTTGAAGAGCTTAAGAGGTGGTACTAACTAATTAATTATTATGAAGAAACAAGAAAAGATATCATTTTGGCGTTTGCTATCGCAGGCAATTAAAGATACAAAACAACGCTATAGAGAATTAAAACGAGAAGCAAGAGACAAAGCTGCTTTATTAAGCAGCAAATCTAATTGGAGTATGATTGAAACATGGATACAGAAATGTAACCAGAATCCTGATTTAAGAGTTACAATCAATTTAACAGATGGAACAATCATAAATATGACAGCATATAAACCAGAGCCATTATCTATGGATAAGCTCTTTGATAGGGTAACAATAGAATAATGACACCGAAAGAATGTGAAGCCAAATTTCAGGAAGAATTAAAAAAGTATAGACTAACTGGTAACTCAAAGTCTTGGGAATGGGTATGGATTTGTGTACAGGAATGCTGCTCTAACACTATTAAGAGTAAAGCAAAAGGTTTAGTAATCCCAGATTTTGATGGTAAAGTTACCGACTCAGTTATAAAAGTAATGGAAAAAATACAGAATGGGACCAATCCTCAGAGACTTTCTAGTTTCTGTTATTTATATGTAATCGGCGTTATTTATAATAGAAAGCTGCAGAAAGAAGAGAGAAACTTCAGCTTAGAACAATGGCAAGAATATCAATACAATAAGGAAAATCAATAAAATGCAATATCAATATATAGACAGAATAACCCCATTAGAACTTGAAGAAGGCCTTAAAAAAGCATATGGAATCTTAACAGTTGACGAATTTTGGGATGTACGAGGTATAATTGCAACTGATAATGACTATTGTTATGCAACTAAAGACAGGTCTTGTTTTTATATCTATCAGACAAAAGAAGATAATTTTGCCTATTTTGCTATAGAAAATAAAGTACAGAATATAAGAGGAATGTACGAATCAATATATGATTTGGTATATAACGGATTTCCTTATATTCATTTTAACGGCAGAAAAGGCAGATATGATATAATTAAAAAGGCATTTCATCACGTTATGTGGGACAAGAGATTTAAGGAAACAGATAATTGGGACTATTTAGTATGTTATATAGCATTCCCAGAAAATATATTACGATTAATAAATAGAATAAACAGAGGATAAAAATAATGAGTACACTACATTCAATGAAAAAAGAAATAAAGAAAAACAGCAACATATTCAATCCAGATATGTATATAAACACATTAGGAAGCGTTATAATCTGTGGCTATATTTTATCAGAAAATAAACCAGATCCAGTAGAAATAAATAAAACCTGGAGAAAGATAAAGAAGAATCCAGAAAAGTATATTGACTTCTGGATTGATGATAAAGACTTTATAGACAAATCTCTAGCTCTATTCAATATGAAGAGACCAGAAGAATTCCCAATAGCAATGGTACAGTCTAAATATAACGTTTTGTTTATGCCGTATTATGACGGCCAGTTATATCCACTTCATGAAAAGGGCATTTTCCCTCAGACAGCTAAGTCAGGTAAGATATATCCTATTGACTTTACTAATAAATCAGAGAATACCACGAATTCGGTGCAAAAAATTGATTTGGAGAAAAAAGAATAATGGGAAGAAAACCAGGCGCAGATACATCTAAAGCAACTGCGGCATCTCATACTCCAGAAGCTATTAAGAAAAATATAGCGGCTAGACAAACTAATGTCTTATTAAAAGACTTAATATATAATCAGTTAAAAGACTCTTTAATAAAACAAGATAAGAGTGGAATAGAGTATTATTCTAAGTTTCTTGATAAATGTCTTAAAGAGGCTATGGATGATCCAAATGGCAGAATTGGCCAGATTATATTACAGTTAATAGTAAAAGAGAATGCTGTAGAAGAACTAGATAAAATCGCAGAGAATGAAAGAAATAAAGATATAGACTTCATGCACTATAAGTTACTTAAGAACTTATTCAAAGAGCAGAGAGACTTCTTAATGGATGATACTCAGTACAGAAAGCAGATAGCAATCTGTGGACGACGTGCTGGTAAAACATATTCTAATGCCCGACGTTTAGCATGGACTTGTATTAAACCAAATAGTCCGTGTCTTTATCTGAACTTAAACTTTTCTAATGCTATAAACCAGATGTGGGATGAAACACATAAAGCTGTAGAAGAAGTAGGACTCAGAATAAAACAGGAGTCTAAAGCAGAAGGTTATATAGAGTTTACTAATGGCAGTAAGATTACTTTCAGAGGTAATACCAACAAAGCAGAAGCAGATAAAGGTCGTGGATATAGCTACAGACTCGTAATTATTGATGAGTGTGGACATCAGAAGAATATGCAATATCTGATGGATGAAGTATTACGACCTTGTATGGCCGACTTTGCCGACTCTGTACTTATTGCAACAGGTACACCGCCTAGAGTCCCACATACATGGTGTGAGAAAGCATGGAACGATACTACATTTAAGAAGTACCACTGGACTATGTTTGAAAATCCACATATGCCAGATCCAGAACAGTTTATACATGAAGAATGTATTTCTAAAGGAGTAACCAGAGAATCCTCATTTATACAGAGGGAATACTATGGTACAATGGGAGCATATGATACAGAAGCTCAGGTATTTAAAGGAAGACAGACATATACTATACCAGCAAATCCAGAGACATTGAATTTTACAAACATCTGTATTGGTGTAGACTTTGGTTTCTCGGACTATAACGCAGTTGTAACATTGGCTTATAACAAGAATACCAGACAGGCATGGGTATTAAGAGAGAATAAGTTTAATCATTCTGATATTACGGGCATTGTAAACGTAATAAAAGAACATGATGAAGCAGCAAAAGAACTTCTGATGAAAAAAGGACTTAACCCGGAAGTAGATATCTTCTGTGATAATAATGAAAAGTCTATCATTGCAGAGCTTAAGAGAAACTATGGCGTAAGAGCATATCCAGCCTGGAAGCATGATAAAGCAATGGCTATAGAACAGTTAGCAGAAGAGTTAAGAACTGGCCGAATGGTAATACCAGCAAAAGGTGCACTGGACGATGAGATGGATTCTATTCTGTATAAGAGAGACGAAGGTACTGATGCTATTATACCAGAACTAGACGAAGATTTAGGTATTCACCCAGATATAATGATGGCATTACTATATGCATCTAGACAATATTTCCATGATTTGGGAATTGAAGCTGGTGGTGAAAGTAAAGAAAAGAAAGCAGAAGATTAGTTTTTATACTTTTTATTTAATAATTACATATAATAAATGTAAGCCGGATAGCTTATCCTTTCACTAAGTTCATTTAATGACAAATCTCCTTAGCATGTCCGGCTTACATTTTCAATTTTTTCTTATTCCAAATGATTAAACCCCTAACAGTTGTTAATTGCTAGGGGTTTTATTTTAGTTAGGATAGTTAGACCAGTTAACTGCTTGATCTTGAGCTCTTTGTTTTTCCTGCTCTTCTGGACTTGCAGAAGGGTCTACAGTATTTTGCTGATAGTCATTCCACCAGAAAGAACCTGGACCTTTAAGATCAATTACATTAGAATGCGACTCATCTGTACCATTACAGAATATTACCTGCATAACATCTGCTGGACAATCCTGTCTATAATAAATACCATCTGGAATACCATGCTTAAAGATATTATATCTGTGGCCATCTAATTCAAACATAATATGTACAGAATGGAAACCATAATCACGCTTCCAATAGAATGTAATACCATGCTGTTCTGGCTGGTTATTTTCTATATCTGCAGAGATATTCTCTATATCTGGCATTACTTCAATATATTCTGCAGCATCTGGACCACCTATTACACCTTGATCCGTAATATATGCTACAACATTCATATTCTCATCTAAAACTTCTATTTCGTTCATCTATTATACCTCTGTGTACTCGAATGTATCAGTGCCGTCATTAACATCTAAGAAAACATAGCCAATCATAGTATCCATGCCGCCATTTGTACCACCAGTAAAAATACCATATATAGTCTTACCAGCTGTAGCAATTCTAATTGACTTGCTGCCGGATATTGTTGTTCTGGTTGCTTTTGAATTACTAGTATAAAGTTCAACAAAAGATGCGTTCTTATATCCATGTCCACTATTAAAAGTAAGAGTTATTATATGCTCAATTGGTGTCCAAGAATTTACTGTTACATTAAATAATCCAGTCTTCCAGGTATTTGCACTAATTGCATTCATTGGACAATTGATATAAATCGGGCCAGTTCCGCCGCCACCGCCCATATCAATTTCCCAGTCTCCGTAGAATTCAAGATTCTTTACTTTATTACCTTCTACTTCTGCTTTTTTTATCTGAATATTTGCTTCCATTATATTATGCTCCCCAATGTATAGATGTTAAACCGATACAATGCTTAAAATCTTCTGTAAAGAAGAAAACTCTACCCTTAGTCTTATCTGCTTGACCAGCGGCAGTAGTTGGCTCATCCCAATATACGCCTTGGTTCTCTTTAAGAAGTGCGCTAAGCTTACCAAATATTGAGCCGCGGACTCTTACATTATACTTAAATGGACATTTATCATCTGCTGTTCCTAAAGAAAGACCAGATTGTTCTGCACCACCATCTACTCTAGACTTATAGGTAACATGATATGGAACAGTATCAGCTCCAAGAGGATATGTCTCAATATATTCTGGTACATAGATTTTCTCACGGCTAGGATCATCTCCACCACTCATATCTACTTCCCAATCGCCATAGAACTCAATATTCTTGATTTTATTGCCTTCTACTTCTGCGTTCTTAATAAATAAGTTTGCTTCCATTTATTTATCTCCCTCTTTTTCTGCATCCTTTTTAGCTTGTTCTGCATAGTATTCTGCAGAATAATCCTTAACTTTCTGATAGATATCAAAGCCTAAAAGTTTTTTAAGATCATCAATCATTTTGTCTCTGATAGACTTATCCTCTTTAGATGCATTATTTCCATCATAATACTGGATTGTGTTGATTCCGTCAGTTACTTCTTCTGCATCTTCATCATCCATACCAAATTCTTCTTTAAGAATTCTGATAATAACTGGAATAGGTGCGATTGCTGGGACCTTAGAATCAAACTTTGGTGCATTTTCTTCCTTTATTTCATCTATAGGGTCTTTTTTAATAGAATACTTATTATACATTCTAGAATGGTCTATATCTGAAGAAATATCTGATCTGTCCTGTTCTACAGTTTTATTTGCAACTTTAGATTTCTGATATCCTTTATATTCAGAAAGCGCTTTATCAGTATCAAGAGAGTTAGGCTTACCTTCCACAAACTGTTCACGAGACCTCTGAACTGCTTCTGGGCTAGACATTTTCTTCATTTTTTCTGCTTTATGTGCCGCTTTAGAACCACCCATAAATTGAGACTCATCTACTTCAATTTCTTCACCCCAGTGCTTTCTAGCTTCTTTTGCTGCTTTTAACTTATCATCATAGTTTTCTAAATCTCTATCTAATTTCATTTCTTTAGGCTTTTTAGCTGGTGGAGGTGGAGGATTCTTATCATCTTTAGGCTTCTTATCCTTGTCATCAGGATCACCACCAAAACCTGCAAACTCTTTATTTACCAAATCAGCTAAGTCTTTCTTCATATCTTCTGGAAGTTCATCATAGTTTTCATCTTTGATTGCTTCTTTAGGTGCCTCTGCTTTACCAGAAGTAAGCATAGTTTTAACACCTCTTACAACCTTTACAGGATTTTTACTAGCAAGTCCTGCTGCTGCATCTAATGCACCACTTGCATGCTTGTTAACCTGTTCTGGTACATCATATTTTTTACCTTTAGCACTTCCAGCTGCGGTTAAACCCATAGCTGCTAAGAGTGCATTTATTAATGGAATAGCTTCTGCTGCCATTTATTATTCTCCTATTTATTGTTTCGTTATATCTTATTAGTGAGATCACTAATAGATTATGAAAATAAACGGAACTTCTAATAATTCATTTCAGAACAAAGTGTTAATCGACACATTTATTGAACAAATCTCAGCTCTACAGACAGATGTAGGTAATCTACAGATTGCTGATGATAATTTGGCACAGGCTTTAGCGACTAAAGCAAATACTGCAGACATAAATACTGCAGTAAATACTGGTACACTTACTAGTACGAATGGTAATATTAAGACACTTAAAGTGCAAGGAACTGGTTCTAGTGCTACAATAGAGAATGCAACAATTGGAACAGCTTCTATTGGTACAGAAAATGTTACACAGTCCAATATTACTAATCTTGAAGTAATGGATGTAGACGCGGGTACAGTTAGAACTGGTACTCTTACAGTAGAAAATGACGCTACAATTTCTGGTGATATGGCTGTACAGGATGTAAGTGCAAAAGACATAACATCTGCTTCAGTTAATACGCTTAATGTAACTACTGCAGAAGCTGATGTAAATAAGCTAGAAGCACAAAATGCAGAAATTACCGGTAAATTAAAAGTAAATGATTTAGAAGTTTCAGGTAACTTTACTGGTGTCTCAAATATAGAATCAGAATCTGTTAATACAGAAGATATAACCGCAGATACAGCAGATATTGAGACACTCGATGTTGAAAATATAAGAAGCTGGGTTACTCAGGTAATGAATCAGGATCAGATATTAAATCCTCCAACTCCAGCTTTAGGTAATGTTGATACATATACTATAGAACTTCCTAGATTTACTGGCGTTTTCTTACTTTCTTGGGAAAAGGCAGATGTTGTATGGTCCGCAGCAGTCTTTGGAAACGGTAAGTCTTATGGTATTTCTTGGGGTTCTAGAACAGACCAGAATTATATTACTGATTTATTTCAGTATAATGGAAAGCTCTATATTAGAATAAATAGTAATGGTAAGCTTAAATATGCTTATTCTACTACTAAAGAATTAGACCAAATTGTAATCTATAGAAATATGAATGGCTGGACTTCTGATAAAAGTCTAGAAGAATTATGTGATGAGTTGTCTCATATTCAGAATGTTTATTCTGCAGGTACAGCTTGGTTAGGTCCTGTATATATACCAAGGCTATTAGAAGGTAATAAAGGCGCATTTAATTTTAAGGGCTCATGTACATTTGCAAATATTCCAGCTCTTGACGAAGCATTTCCCGGTGACGTATGGAATATTACAGATGAAGCATCTACAGATAATAGGTTTATTGAAGGTGCTGGTAAACCAATAAATGCTGGTGATGATATAATTGCAGTAACTATAAAAGTAAATGATGAGACTATAATAAAATGGGACAAGTTCAGTGCTGGAATTGACTATGAAAACTTTGTAGTTGATAATATTACCGCAGAAAACATTACTGCAACAAATAGTATTAGCATGGGAAGAAGAGCTGGTTCTACTGTAGGCGTTAAAAGTATTGCAACAGGTTTGCAAACAGAGGCCACTGGGACATATTCACATGCAGAGGGATATCAAACAGAAGCTACTAACATTGCCTCACATTCTGAAGGCTATCAAACAAAAGCCACTGAGCATTCCGCACACGCGGAAGGCCAGAGTACTAAAGCAACTAGCACTGGCGCACATGCAGAGGGTCTTCTAACAGAGGCTACTGAAAATTTTGCACATGCTGAAGGTAGAGGTACTAAAGCTACTGGGTATGCTGCACATTCTGAAGGCTATCAAACAAACGCTACTGAATCATACTCGCATGCTGAAGGATATCAAACAGAAGCTTCTGGATCATATTCACATGCAGAAGGCCAGAGTACTAAAGCAACTGATACAGGTTCACATGCAGAAGGCCTTGCAACAGAAGCTACTAACGATTATGCACATGCAGAAGGTAATTATACTAAAGCTACTGGATATTCTGCCCATGCTGAAGGTTCTCAAACAGAAGCTAATAATGAATTTTCACATGCAGAAGGACGAACCACAAAAGCTAATGGAGTATTTTCTCATACTGAAGGATTTCATACAATAGCTTCATCAGAGGGTCAGCATGTTCAAGGAAAATATAATGTAGAAGATGCAAATAATGTTTATGCAGATATAATTGGTTATGGTTCTGATGAAAATAATAGAAAAAATATTGAAGCTACAACTTGGACTGGTGATAAACGCCTTAAAGGTGACATTTATATAAATTGTAATGATGATTCTACAGGTGGTACTTCTCTTAGTACTGCGTTATCTGGAAAGATACCTATAACAGAAAAGGGCACTGCTAACGGTGTTGCCACACTTGATGCAAATGGTCGTATACCTTACAGTCAATTACCAGAAAGTGCAATGGAATATAAAGGTACTTGGGACGCTTCGACAAATACGCCAACATTAGTAGATGGTATAGGAACTAATGGTGACTTTTATATTGTTTCTGCAGATGGTACTGTAACTTTTAGTGCTGGAAGAACTTTTACTTTCTATGTAAATGACCGTGTAATTTATGATGGGTCTGTTGATGAATGGGTAAGACTTCCAGCAAGCGTTGATTATGAGAATTTTATTGCAGAAAATATTACGGCTACAGAATCTCTCAAGTCAGAAGGTACTTTTGAAGTAGATGGTAATTCTACATTTAATAGTAATATTACACAGACTGGAAATTATACAGCAACTGGTAATCTTAATAGAACAGGAAATGAAACAATAAGTGGATTAGTAGTAATAGGAGACTTAAACTAGTATGGCATACAATGTAACAGAAGAAAGACTAAAAGTAAAAGGCAGTGAAAGCATTACTAGAGATTTGCAGGTTAATAAGACCATTTATGCAGATAATATATCTGTAAACAATGCACAAATTAACGAGCTAAATGTAGCAAATATTATAAGTAATAGTATTATAGAAAATGGAAATAAAGTTGTTAATAATTCTATCTTAGGAATGAATACCTCTTCAGTAGTATTTTGGAATACTACAGCAAATCAGCTACAAACTTTACCAGTACCACAGGCAGATAATGTTGTATTAACTGGTAATATGGATGGCTCTTTAAGATGGGATGTAGGCGGAAGTGTAAATGGTGCTCCGGTCATTGCATTAAATGAGTCATACTTTGTTGATGTGCTTGATTATAATGTAGATAATGGATGGGATGCTGGCGCTTTATATATGACTACACCAAATGGAAATTTCTATTTTGGTAATTATCTTTACACACCATCTGCGGTTTATACTACACCTACTACTGTTACAATGGTATTTAGTAATACTGGATACTCTGGAACTACTGTTACATTAACATTATCAAGCCCAGATGCTGTTACAAATGCTTTCTTAGGATCAAGCTCAATTATCTCTGCAACATATAAAAATGGGCAGCCAACATCTCTAGGTGTAAATATGTCCTTGCCAGGTAGCTGTATAACAAATGCTAAATATTTATATGTAGAAAATGCAGCTTATGCTTTTAATTATTGTACTTATATGAAAGACTGCTTCTTCTTTAATGAAAGCTTAATTAATAATGCGCCAGGTGGTTATAATCCTTGGAATATGGTTACTAATGCATCTCATATGTTTAATGGTTGTAGCAACTTAACCGCTAGTTTTATTATACCACAAAATATAACAGATGCTGCGTATATGTATGCTGGTTGTTATACTATGTCATCAGCAGTACCTAGAGTACCTTTAATAGTATCAGATAATGTTACTAATATGTCTCGTACATTCTATGATTGTAGATTCTTTAACCAACCTATAACAATTGGAAATAGCGTTACTGATATGTCACGTACATTTTTTAATTGTACTCGCTTTAATCAGCCTATAACAATTGGAAATAGCGTTACTGATATGTCACGTACATTTGCCAATTGTTTTAATCTTAATCAGCCTATGACAATACCAAATAGTGTTGCTAATATGTCACGTACATTCTACAATTGTAATCTCTTTAATCAGCCTTTAACAATACCAAATAATGTTACTAACATGGCTGAAACGTTTTCTAGTTGTGATAATTTTAACCAACCTATTACAATACCAAACAGTGTTACTAACATGTCAAACACATTTAATCTCTGTTACAATTTTAACCAACCTATTACAATACCAAACAGTGTTACTAACATGTCAAACACATTCCGCGGTTGTTATAATTTTAATCAACCTGTAATAATACCAGATAGTGTTACTGATATGTCAAATACTTTTGGATTTTGTAATAATTTTAATCAGCCTATAAAAATCGGAAATGATGTTACTAACATGGCTTCAACTTTTTGGGGCTGCTCTAATTTTAATCAATCAATTACTATTCCGGAAAATGTTACAGATTTGCAGTATACTTTTTTTGATTGTTCCTTACTATTCAATAGTACAAAGCCAATTCATATTAGTCATAATATTGCACTAGGAGATACGTCTAATTATATATATAATGCACTTGTGAATAATCTTACTGGTATTAACTGGGCTGGTCGTATCCTTAACGACGCATAATAATTGCCTCCATATAGACACTAATAATTTATATGGAGGCAATTAAATTGAAAGACATTACTATAGTTATTCCTGCTTATAAGGCAGAAAAAACAATCAAAAAAACTTTAGATTCTATTGATATTCAGACTATCTCAGATAAAGTAGAAGTAATCATTGCTTGTGATAATCCAAGTGATGATTACAGTACTATTATATCTCAATTTTCTAACTTAGAAATTAAGCAAATTAAATGTGAAAAAAATGTTGGACCTGGTTTAGCGAGACAAAGAGGACTAGATAAAGCAACAACACATTGGGTTACATTTATTGATGCAGATGACATGTTTGCAAGTCCGTTTTCATTAGAGCAACTTATGCATGGTATTGAACAAAATACTATTGAAATACAAGGCGTATTTGCACAAGCTTGTCCATTTCCTAATCAACCAACAAGATTCATACTCCATAATGAGCCAAATCATCCTTGGGTATTTGGCAGACTGTACAATGTAGATTTTCTGAGACAAAACAAGATTGCATTTTCTGAATTACGTGCTATGGAGGATGGTGAGTTTAACTGGAAAATAAGACTTATCACAGAAGGAACAAATCTAAAAATTAAGCAGATACAAGAATGCGTTTATTACTGGATGCCAGGTAGTGAACATTCTATTACGCGTACTGGTGAAAAAGATGGTATTCCACAGTATAACTTCGACTTGTGTCAGATTGGAGCAACAATCGCTGCTAAGCAAGCTACAGACTTTGCAAAGAAAGTAAACCCTTTTAATGGTTCAATTATACGGTTCATTACAGAACAGATGATTGGTCATTATTTTACCTATGTAGAATGTTTTGGTAAAAGAAAAGAGTTTGCAGAACAGAACCTTTGGCTTGGAAAGTATTTCTATAATGAATGCTACAAGAATATTGAAGCCAACATTTCAGAAGAAATTATCAAAAATATGTATACTCAGATGAATGCTGCACAAGCAAGCTCACTTGTAGGTATTATTCCACATATTTCCTTCTTTGACTGGTTCAAAAAGATTAAGGAAGAGTCATATTCTATTGATGATATCAAGACAATCAGAAGTAAACTTTCTAAAGAAGTAATAGATAACGACATAAAGACTGGCGTAATAGATAAGGACTGTTCTATTTTCCACTAATAGTATATGGATAAGCAGACTTTTATTTACTTATTAATTGAAGCAATCATTTTTCTCGTACCTGTAGCTACACTTTTCATAAAAGTAGGGAGTTATAAAAAATTGGTAGAAGATATAGATGATAGGACAAAGAATTATTCAGAATGGAAAGCCACTATGAATGAAAAAGTGGCTACCCTAGAATTGAATGATATTCAGCAGAATAAGACTTTAACTTCTATTAACGATAATCTTGTTAAGATTTCTACGCAGGTTCAGCTTCTTTTGGATAACAAGATTAAGATGGAAAATAACTAAACTAATGACGCATAATAAGTTAAAGTCAGTTAAGACATGGATAGCCTTTTGGTCTCTTGGTTTAATAACTTATATAGTAGTAGCTGGAAAAGCAGACTTTTTACAGTTAGCTATACTCCTTGCTACTATACCATTAGCTTATATACCTTCTAACGTAGCACAGAAGAAAATAGAAAAAGGAGAAACTTCAAATGAGCAGAAAAACATTTAATTTTATTTCAGTAATTGTAACAGCAGTAGCTGGTATTGCAGTAGGCGCATGTGAATATTTTAATCTTTCTGGCGCCATTTCTGCATCTGTTCCAGTAGCTCAAGGTGCAATTATTACAATTCTCGGTAACTTTGTTAAGGATGAGATTGAGTTAAAGAAATAAATGAAGTATGATCAAAAAAATATTAAGTATCATATTACTATTGGGCTTCTCACTGGCTTATGTATACTCTTCGGATATCTTTATGTGGGAAGCTCAGTCAAATCTAACGACCTTAGAAGACAAGTTAGTTCAGTTAGAGAACAGCTCGATAGAGAAACAGAAACAAATAGACAGCTTAGAACTGAACTTGAATCTAGCCAATCAAGACTTGAACAATGCCATTTCATACTCGAAGAGTTTAGAGAAACAACAGATCGAGACATCTCAACAATTAGAGACTGTATCGAAATCATTGAAGAAACAAGATACACAATTGGCTGTTTATCGTATTACATTGATGATTGCAATTCCAGTGACATTTACGATAGGCTTGATAGCTGGCTGGAAACTGAAGGAGTTCATCCAGTAAAATGATACTATTTATAACAGTAAGTGCACTGTTCCTGTTTATATTAGGATGCGCATTTACTTGGTGGTACTACCATTCTCGATAGTATCATTTTCAAGCAATTTTTCAATATCCTTTTCCAATTTTTCAATTCTCTGGCGGAGTTCTACACAAATAAAAGTAAGAGTAACTATTCCACCAAAACACATACCTAAAATCATTGACATTTTATATCTCCTATACTTATAATATGTTGCCAGCTAACAATAAGTCTAAAAAGCACTCACTAATAAGTTATGGCAAATGCAAAGAACACAATTCAGAATATTCCATTAACAGGATTACTCAATCTCAATACACTTAAAACTGATGTTAAACAATTTCATGACTATAATGAAAAGAACTCTACTGTATTTGGCGGAGAATTAAGTCCTATCTGGAAGGCTACCACTAGAGTCCCTTACGTTAATTCACCAGCTCATTATCCAGTATATAATAGTAAAGGTAAATGTTTTATAATAGATGGTCTTAATGAGTATCACTTGTATAAGCCATCTAATAGGTCTGAACTTACTGATAGCGACATTATTAAGCATAATGGTACGAATCCTTGGTTTACTGTACCTCTTTTTTTCAAGATTAATACTAAACAAGATGTAAATTATATAGGCTTTGATGCGTATGGCTATAAATTATATATCATATATAATAATAGATTTTATCTTTGTAATGATAAATACTTTATACTGGAATATCTTTTTAAGCATAAAGTATTTGATTTAACGGATACTGAACATTTCAGCCTTATAAGTGGCCAAGCTTCTGGTACATATAAAATGTCAATCAAAATGAAAGAGAGATGGGTTGCTCTCTTTGAAGATGATGCTCATAACTTTCATATTTATGCTTATTATTCTAATGCAATGGTTGCTAAGACTATTGCACCAACATCATATAATGATAAAGCTTTTATAACATTAGATAGCAATAATAATAAAATTTATTTTATTTCTAAAGGCGGAAAAATATCATCCGATGAGGGTATACCAGAACTTTGGCAAATAAATTATTCAACTGTTTCTGTAGGTGATCCTTCACGAATTACAGCTATAAATAACGTTTATGAGGTTCCTGATTCCTGGCTTAAATATAGGGTTTGGACACCAAATAGCTTGTATAAGGACACATATGTATTTGCTCCTTATACAGCATCGGGCTGTAGAACAATTAAAGAAGACGTATATTCTGGCGGATCACTAGTAGATAAGTGCGCTGGAATGGTTAACAAGTGGTATAAAAGTTATGATCCTAGTATTACTTTGAATTATACTCGTAGAACAGGTCATGATGGCAATGGATATATTCCTGGTTACAATTTAGGTTGGGTAGGAGAAACTGGTGGTATTCGTGTTTACACTCTTGATGGTAGTATTGTATCTTATACAGTAGGTGGCTTACCAATTGCATCACCTAATAGTTTATCTAGTTTTGATATTTGTCTCTCTTATAATTTTGGTTATACAGAATATTTCTCATCTTTTAAGTGTAATAATGAATGGTACGCTGCAATATATTGTCATCCTGGACTATTAAGAGACTTTATAGAAAGAAAGTATATTACTATAGAAGAAGCCATGAAAAATATAATTTTGGATAATCGTTATATTATCATGCCAAATACTTTTAATGGTATGGGATCTTGGATTTATGATATTGAAGAGGAAAAATATATTCCTGATGCAGACCGAATAGGTTATATTAATACTGCTGTTCCTACATACGTAGCATCAGAAAATGGTGCTAATAGAATCTTTATGTCTGCAGCTTTTATGTCAGGCTATAATGCAGCTTTTACAAAAAATAATAGTAAATTCATTAGCTATTTACCTCAGCCTTTAATTATGAATCATATTGAAGATAATGGTACTATTGAGTATACTTTAAATAGCATTTCAAATGAACATATGGATACACCAGATGCTAGTCTTCAATTTTACTTAGATTATGGTAATAGTATATTATCTCCTACTTATATAGGAACAAACAGCTTATATGCTGGTGCTGCATATCCTAGAAGTACTTCTGGTAACGCTTTAGTTCCAATTGGATTAAGTTCTAAATTAATTTCAGGCTTTACAAATAATGATTTAATTCAGAATGGCAACACCGTTTATCCTGCTTTCTACTTTAATAATAATGTCAAAATTTACGGTTTTTATATGTTCTCATCAATGTCAAATATCAAAGGCGCTTTTGCTTTACAAAATCAAAAATATGCTTTTGATGATGATGTAATTTATAGTCTCGTAATAGAAAATGGTATTATTAGCTCTTCTAATGTAGTTTGCTATAAAAAGAATTTACGATATATTGGTTCGCTTCCTACTAAAGCAATTTTTTATTCAGATTTTAATAAGTCATTTTATCAGTTTACTGGTGATGCTATTATATCTAAGATGTTTGAAGCATCCGATATTGTTGTTAAGTCTGCTTTCCAAAATCCGGCTACTTTTTCTATTTGGATAACTACTGATAAAGGTATTTATATTATCTCTGATACTGATATGTATAGGCTTGATATTAACCCTAATGCTATTACTTTTACTAAAAATGAAGCAATTATGTATATATCAAGAAGAGTATACCTTAAACCTTATCAGTATTATGACGAGAGTCTTCAAGTAAATGTTTCATTGTATAATTTTGAAAATGAATTCGCACCTAATATAGTAAGATCACCAGAGCCAATTAAATTAAAAACTGCATATTATGGACTAGGTAGCGAACAAAAAGCAAATTATGACTGCTGGTACATACGTTTACATGCGTCTAATGACACTAAAGGCTATATAAAATATAAAGTTAATACTATAACAGATAAATCATTCTTTTCTGATGAAGTTTATAAACCTCTTACTAAAAATGATTTTGATGAAAATGGCATAGCTTATATTAAAGCTCAACCTAAATATCAGAGTGCTGTAGCTATGCAATTAGAATTAGAAACAGATATTCCTATATATCAGATTTCTTTAGGTATAAATGCTACAGATAATGTTGCTCAAATGTCAAGTTTGAACTTTTAGGAGTAATAGATGATTACAGTTACGGATAATAGCGTGCAGCAAATAAATGCTGCAATACTTGCAATGTTAAGAGAGATTGAACAGCTCAAAAAACAAAATAAAGAACTTTTGGACAAAATCAATAGCTCTTCTGAAGAACTTAAAGATGAACTTGATAGTAATATTAATGATATTAATAATAATATTGATAGTATTGAAAACAATGTAGAAGTTTGTATGCAACCTAGAGTAGGCGGAGCTGGTTCTACATTATTTACTTTAGAAGCCTCAATTGTAAATGGTACACATGCAACTGCTTGCTGTGGTAGTCAGCAGATAACCGATGGGCCAGATGGTAATACTTGGTATAGCTTCATTTATATTCCACATAGAACTGGTATTGATGGTGACAATTATCAGTATGGGTCTTTATTACTTTTTAATATGACTTCTAATACAAATAATATGTGGATATGCCATTTAATTGGAGCCACATGGTATCCTCCACAGAGAATAAATTCTTAGTCACTAATAACGTATGATTACAGAACAGGAAGTAAGAGACAGAGTTTCAGAGCTCAAATCGCTTAATGAATCTCGTCTCGCTAAATATTATAGAAATTACAATTACTACAATAATACTCCAGCTGGTACATTAAAGAATATCAGACATCCTTCTATAGTTGGTTTATATAACTTAGAGGAATCAATAGAGTCTGATACTTCTATTACGCCATCTCTTAATGTTATCAAATCATGTATTGATACTTTAACTTCTAAAATTGCTCAGTCTAAAGTAAGACCATTCTTTAACTGTATTAATGGTACATTTAAGGATATAAATGTATGTAAGAATGCACAGCAATTTTTTGATCAATATTTCGATATAGAGGAAGTTAATAAGAAAGTATCTCTTGCATTCAGAGATGCATGTATTTTTGACCATGGTGTTATTTATGTTGATGAAGAAAATAAAGCTATCACAAAGGCATTACCTTGGCAAGTTTTCGTACGGCCATCAGAACTTACTTATAACAATATTACAAGGGCATATTACTGTCAGAACGATTTCCCAGTATCAATGCTTCCAGAAAGATATAGAAAACAGCTCGAAAAGAAGGATTCTGTTGTACAGTATGTAACTTATGGCGTGTATTTTGATACTGTAGAACAGGTTAAAGCAGTTTATATATCAGAACTGGACTTTGTAGCTATTGAAAAGTATGAAGGAAACAGAGTACCATTTATTTTCTTATGGTATAATAATCCAATTCATGGTAATTCATCAGTTTCTGTAGTTGATATGCTCTATGGCATTCAGCAGGAAATCAATATTTTAATGTCTAAAGTAAAGGATGCATCTCAGTTAAGTCCTGCTTTAACATTCTTCTTGCCAGATGATGCTACAATTAAGTCAAGTCAGTTAAATAACAGAATTGGTAATATTGTAACTTATAAAGCAACTTCTGATATGACTTCTAGTCCAGTTACAGTTGCTACACCAGCCTTTATTGATAATCAGTATATAGAACTTATTCAGCAGTTAAAAGAAACTGCATATGAAATGGTGGGTATTTCACAGCTTTCTGCTCAGTCTAAGAAGCCAACTGGACTTAATTCTGGTGTTGCTTTACAGACTATGGAAGACGTTGAGTCAGAGCGTTTTGAAGAGCAGCTTAATCAGGTTATTCGCTGTTATGTAGAAATTGCTAAGACCTGTTTAAGAGTATTTCCTAAAGGTGAAACTATTCTACCTGATACACCAAATAGAGTTGCAATTAAATGGTCTGATATTGTTGCAGAAGAAAAGAAAATGCAGATTCAGTTCTCTGCAGCTGATTCATTATCAAAAGACCCTTCTATTAAATTACAGCAATTACAGCAATTGGCAC
>Ga0247611_10002253_pt1 | contig 31734 bp, 38 predicted proteins | sample 177DNAGHGhighgp2_FD_192422 | JGI IMG/M metagenome (GOLD analysis project Ga0247611, IMG submission 192422) | Sheep rumen microbial communities from Palmerston North, Manawatu-Wanganui, New Zealand - 1770 DNA GHGhigh gp2 | ecosystem: Host-associated > Mammals > Digestive system > Stomach > Rumen... | reverse complement strand
ATGACTTGTGGCTCTTCATTCAAGAACAAGGGTGTGCAGAAGTTGCTCGACTACGTCTGCATGTTCCTTCCCTCTCCTCTGGATACTCCCGCTATCGTGGGTACTAACCCAGAGACTGGTGAGGAAGAGGATCGTAAGCCCAGCGAGGAAGAGAAGACAGCCGCTTTGGCATTCAAGATTGCTACAGACCCCTATGTTGGTCGTCTGACATTCTTCCGCGTTTATAGTGGTAAGATCGAGGCTGGTAGCTATACCTACAACGTACGTTCCGGTAAGAAGGAGCGCGTAAGCCGTCTGTTCCAGATGCACTCTAACCACCAGAACCCCGTAGAGGTTATCGGTGCTGGTGACATCGGTGCAGGTGTAGGTTTCAAGGATATCCGTACAGGTGACACCCTTTGCGATGAGGATGCACCAATCGTACTGGAGTCTATGGACTTCCCCGATCCCGTTATCGGTATCGCTGTAGAGCCTAAGACTCAGAAGGACCTCGACAAGCTGAGCAACGGTCTTGCCAAGCTGGCTGAAGAGGATCCCACCTTCACAGTGAAGACAGACGAGCAGAGCGGTCAGACCGTCATCAGCGGTATGGGAGAGCTGCACTTGGATATCATCATCGACCGTCTGAAGCGCGAGTTCAAGGTTGAGTGCAACCAGGGTAAGCCCCAGGTTAACTACAAGGAGGCTATTACCAAGACCGTTAACCTGCGCGAGGTTTACAAGAAGCAGTCTGGTGGTCGCGGTAAGTTCGCAGACATCATCGTTAATGTTGGTCCCGTAGACGAGGACTTCAAGGAAGGCGGACTGCAGTTCGACAACCAGGTTACCGGTGGTAATATTCCCAAGGAGTTCATCCCCAGCGTACAGAAGGGCTTCGAGGCCGCTATGAAGAATGGTGTGCTCGGTGGCTTCCCAATGGACAGCCTGAAGGTTGAACTGTTGGATGGTTCGTTCCACCCCGTTGACTCTGACCAGTTGTCATTCGAAATCTGTGCTATCCAAGCCTATAAGAATGCTTGTGCTCAGGCTAAGCCCGTGCTGATGGAGCCCGTTATGCGCCTCGAAGTTGTTACTCCCGAGGAGAACATGGGTGACGTTATCGGTGACTTGAACAAGCGTCGTGGTCAAGTGGAAGGTATGGACACAACTCGTACAGGCGCTCGTCTGGTGAAGGCTATGGTTCCCCTGGCAGAGATGTTTGGTTATGTAACCGCTCTGCGTACCATTACTTCCGGTCGTGCTACCTCTTCTATGACTTACGATCACCACGCTCCCGTTAGCTCTGGTATCGCCAAGGCTGTTCTGGAGGAAATTAAGGGTCGCGTAGATTTGGTATAATATGAATTAAAGGCTGTCGCCGAGCAAATGACTCTTTGGCGACAGCCGCAAATTAAAAACAATATTAAATTACAAAAACTGAAATGAGTCAGAAAATTAGAATCAAACTGAAGTCTTACGACCACAATCTGGTTGATAAGTCTGCCGAGAAGATTGTGAAGACCGTGAAGGTCAGTGGTGCTATCGTTAGCGGTCCCATACCCCTTCCCACTCACAAGCGTATTTTCACCGTTAACCGTTCAACCTTCGTTAACAAGAAGGCCCGTGAACAGTTCGAGTTGAATTGCTACAAGCGTCTTATCGACATCTACAGCAGCACAGCAAAGACTGTTGATGCTCTGATGAAGCTGGAACTCCCCAGTGGTGTGGAAGTAGAAATCAAGGTGTAATACACCAAACAAAAAGAATTAAAATTATTAATATTAACAACAACTGAAATGCCAGGATTATTAGGAAAGAAAATCGGAATGACATCCGTATTCAGTGCCGAGGGTAAGAATGTACCATGCACTGTTATCGAAGTAGGTCCTTGTGTGGTAACTCAGGTAAAGAATGTCGAGAAGGATGGCTATGCTGCTGTTCAGCTCGGCTACGAGGAAGCAAAGGAGAAGAATACCTCCGCACCCATGAAGGGTCACTTCCAGAAGGCTGGTACTACCCCCAAGAGACACTTGGCCGAGTTCACAGGTTTCGAACAGGAGATGAATCTGGGTGACACTATCACCGTAGAACTGTTCGCAGATGCTACTTATGTCGATGTAATCGGCGTCTCTAAGGGACGTGGATTCCAAGGCGTAGTAAAGCGTCACGGATTCGGCGGCGTTGGTCAGGCTACTCACGGTCAGGACGACCGTCTGCGCAAGCCGGGTTCAATTGGTGCTTGTTCATATCCCGCAAAGGTCTTCAAGGGCCTGCGTATGGGTGGACAGATGGGTAACAAGCGTGTTACCACACAAAATCTGCAAGTGATTAAGATAATTCCCGAACACAACCTCTTGCTTATTAAGGGTAGTGTTCCCGGATATAATGGTTCAATCGTTAGCGTTCTCAAGTAAAATGGAAGTTAGTGTATTAAATATTAAGGGTCAGGATACCGGTCGTAAGGTATCTTTGAACGATGCTATCTATGCCATCGAGCCCAACGATCATGCCATCTATCTGGATGTTAAGCTGATCATGGCCAACCAGCGCCAGGGCACAGCAAAGTCTAAGGAAAGAAGTGAAATCGCAGGTTCTACCCGCAAGCTCGGTCGCCAGAAGGGTGGTGGCGGTGCTCGCCGTGGTGATATCAATTCACCTGTTCTTGTAGGTGGTGGTCGTGTATTCGGTCCCCAGCCCCGCGATTATGGTTTCAAACTGAACAAAAAGACACGTGTTCTGGCTCGTAAGTCTGCTTTGGCTTACAAAGCTCAGGAAAATGCAATCATGGTTGTTGAAGACTTCACTTTGGAGGCTCCAAAGACCAAATCGTTCATCGAAATCTTAAATAATCTTAAAGTTTCTGGTAAGAAGGTCCTCTTCGTTTTGCCAGGTGCTGATAAAGTTGTATATTTGTCCGCTCGTAACATCGAGCGTGCCAATGTTATGGCTGCATCTGCCCTGAATACCTACAAGGTACTCGACGCAGATGTAATGGTTGTGGCTGAGGGTGCGCTTCCTGTTATTGAGGCCAATCTTAACAAGTAAAGAAGCTGAATATGGCATACATTATCAAACCTCTGGTCACTGAGAAGATGACCCAGACAACAGAGAAGCAGAATAAGTTCGGCTTCATCGTTCGTCCTGAGGCAAACAAGATTGAGATCCAGAAAGAGGTAGAGGCTCGCTACAACGTTACCGTGACCGATGTTAACACAATGGTTTATGGCGGCAAGTCAAAGCAGCGCTACACACGTGCAGGTCTCATTAAAGGACGCACGAACGCATTCAAGAAAGCCATCGTAACACTGAAGGATGGCGATACAATTGATTTTTATAGCAATATTTAATAAAAGATGGCAGTACGTAAATTCAAGCCCACAACACCAGGGCAGAGACACAAAATTATAGGTACTTTCGAGGAAATTACTGCATCAGTACCTGAAAAGTCTCTCGTAACCGGTAAGCTTTCATCTGGCGGACGTAATAACGTCGGTAAGATGACTATGCGCTATATCGGTGGTGGTCACAAGAAGAAATTCCGTTTCATTGACTTCAAGCGAGAGAAAGATGGTGTTCCCGCAACAGTTAAGACAATCGAGTACGATCCAAACCGTTCGGCTCGTATCGCTTTGCTTTTCTATGTTGACGGTGAAAAACGTTATATTATTGCTCCCAACGGTTTGAAGGTTGGTGACACCGTAATGAGCGGTGCTGAGGCTGCACCCGAAGTTGGTAATGCTCTTCCTCTGCAGAACATCCCCGTAGGTACCATCATCCACAATATCGAGCTCCGTCCCGGTCAGGGTGCACTGCTCGTGCGTTCCGCTGGTAATTTCGCACAGTTGACTTCTCGTGAGGGACGTTACTGCGTGATTAAGTTGCCTTCTGGTGAGACTCGTCAGATTCTCAGCGCTTGCAAGGCCACTGTAGGTAGTGTTGGTAATTCCGACCACGCTCTGGAGAGTTCTGGTAAGGCTGGCCGCTCACGCTGGTTTGGCCGTCGTCCTCACAACCGTGGTGTTGTCATGAATCCCCACGATCACCCAATGGGTGGTGGTGAAGGTCGTCAGTCCGGTGGACATCCTCGTTCACGTAAGGGCCTGTACGCAAAGGGTCTCAAGACACGCGCACCGAAGAAGCAGTCGAACAAGTATATTATCGAGAGAGCTAACAAGAAGTAACCAGGCAAGTTAATAGTGTAAATTATGAGTCGTTCATTAAAGAAAGGTCCATATATTGAGGTAAACCTTGAAAATAAGGTTCTCGCCATGAATGAGAGTGGCAAGAAGACTGTAGTCAAGACTTGGGCCCGTGCTTCTATGATTTCCCCCGATTTCGTGGGTCACACCGTAGCAGTACACAACGGAAACAAATTTATTCCTGTTTACATTACTGAAAACATGGTAGGACACAAGCTTGGTGAGTTCGCTCCCACTCGTAAGTTCGGCGGCCATGCTGGTCAGAAGAAAAAGTAAGCAGGTCATTTAATAGACAAAAAAGAGTAATAATATAATGGGAAAAAGAAAGAAATTAGCTGCCGAGGCTAGAAAGGCAGCACTGAAGACCCAGTATTTCGCCAAGCTGAAAGATGTGCCTTCTTCTCCCCGCAAGATGAGATATGTGGTTGACCTGATCCGCGGTATGGAAGTGAACAGAGCACTTGGTACACTGAGATTCTCTTCGAAGGCTGCTTCTGCAGATGTCGAGAAAGTGTTACGCTCAGCTGTTGCTAACTGGGAGCAGAAGAACGAACGTAAGGCCGAGGATGGTGAGTTGTTCGTTACCCGTGTGTTTGTAGACGAGGGCGCAACCCTCAAGCGTATGAGGCCCGCCCCTCAGGGTCGTGGTTATAGAATCCGTAAGCGTTCTAACCATATCACCTTGTATGTCGGCACTAAGAATGTTAATGATTAAGTAAAAGTATGGGACAGAAAGTTAATCCAATAAGCAACCGACTGGGTATTGTCCGTGGTTGGGATTCAAATTGGTATGGTGGCAAGGACTTCGGAGATGCCATCCTTGAGGATAGCAAAATCCGTAAGTATCTGAATGCCCGTCTGGGTGACGCCAGCATCTCAAAAATTGTCATCGAGCGCACTTTGAAGCTCGTGACTATTACAGTTTGTACTGCTCGTCCTGGTCTTATCATTGGCAAGGGTGGCGAGAAGGTTGACAAACTGAAGGAAGAGCTTAAGAAAGTAACTGACAAGGAGGTACAAATCAATATCTTCGAAGTAAGAAAACCCGAGCTGGATGCTACGATTGTTGCTAACAACATCGCTCGCCAAGTAGAAGGTAAGGTTTCTTATCGCCGCGCTATCAAAATGGCTGTTGCCAATACAATGCGTGCTGGTGCCGAGGGTATAAAGGTACTGATTTCCGGTCGTCTGAACGGTGCTGAAATCGCACGTAGCGAGATGTTTAAGGAAGGTCGTACCCCTCTGCATACATTCCGTGCTGATATTGACTACTGCCACACTGAGGCTCTGACCAAGGTTGGCCTGCTTGGTATCAAGGTATGGATTTGCCGTGGTGAGGTGTTCGGCAAGAAGGATCTTGCTCCTGATTTCACTCAGCAGAAGGAGAACGGTGGTCGTAACTTCGGTAATGGACCAAAGAACTTCCGTCGTAAGAGAAACAACAATCGTTAAAATTAAGTTATCATGTTACAACCTAAAAGAACAAAATATAGAAGACCTCAAAAAGGTCGTTGCAAGGGCAATGCCCAGCGCGGCAACCAGTTGACGTTCGGTTCTTTCGGAATCAAGTCGCTGGATACGCATTGGATTACGGCACGCCAGATTGAGGCTGCCCGTGTTGCCATGACGCGTTACATGCAGCGTGAGGGTCAGAGCTGGATTCGTATCTTCCCTGACAAACCCATCACAAAGAAGCCTGCAGACGTTCGTATGGGTAAGGGTAAGGGTGATCCCGTAGGTTACGTGTTCCCTATTACCCCAGGCCGTATTATTTTCGAGATTGAAGGCGTTTCTTACGATATTGCAAAGGAGGCACTCCGCCTTGCTGCCCAGAAACTGCCTGTTACAACGAAGTTCATTGTAAGAAGAGATTACGATAAAAACGCATAATTATGAAAGTTGCAGAAATAAAGGAGATGTCCACTGCTGACCTGCAGGAAATGATTCAGACGGAGAAGGCAAACTATACTCAGATGTTGCTGAATCACGCTGTTTCTCCCCTCGAGAACAATTCTCAGATTAAGGCGGCTCGTCGTAATATCGCTAGATTGATGACGGTTCTTCGCCAGAGGGAACTTAACAAATAAACATTGGTCTACACATGGAAACTAGAAATTTAAGAAAGACAAGAACGGGTGTCGTAGTTAGCGACAAGATGGATAAGACCATTGTGGTAGCCGCTAAGTTCAAGGAAAAGCATCCGATTTATGGTAAGTTCGTCAACAAGACGAAGAAATACCATGCTCACGACGAGAAGAACGACTGTCATAAGGGTGATACCGTGATGATTATGGAAACTCGTCCTCTGAGTAAAACCAAGAGATGGAGAGTAGTAGAAATCGTAGAAAGAGCTAAGTAATCATGATACAAGCAGAATCAAGATTAGTAGTAGCAGACAATAGCGGCGCAAAAGAGTGTCTGTGCATCCGTGTACTGGGTGGCACTCGTCGTCGATATGCGTCTGTTGGTGACGTGATTGTTGTAGCTGTTAAGAGCGCAATCCCCACCAGTGATGTTAAGAAAGGTGCAGTATCAAAGGCCCTGATTGTACGTACTAAGAAGGAAGTCCGCCGTCCCGACGGTTCCTATATCCGTTTTGATGATAACGCTTGCGTGTTGTTGAACAACGCTGGCGAGTTGCGTGGTAGTCGTATTTTCGGTCCTGTTGCTCGTGAACTTCGCGCAGTTAACATGAAGGTCGTATCCTTGGCACCTGAAGTTCTTTAATTATTAAGAAACAAACAGATGAGCAAGTTACACATTAAGAAAGGCGATACAGTATTTGTAAACGCTGGTAACAACAAAGGCAAGACCGGAACTGTGTTGAAGGTTCTTGTTGAGGAGAAGCGTGCTATCGTTGAGGGTGTTAACATGGTCTCTAAGAGCCAGAAGCCCAGCGCGAAGTATCCTCAGGGTGGCATTATCAAGCAGGAGGCGCCCATCCACATTTCAAACCTGAATGTGGTTGACCCCAAGAGCGGTAAGCCCACTCGTATTGGTAGAAAACTGAATGCAGACGGAAAGTTGGTCCGTTATGCTAAAAAATCTGGAGAGGAGATTAAGTAATGGCAAATACTGCAAGCCTTAAGAAAGAATATGCTGAGCGTATCGCTCCAGCTTTGATGAAGCAGTTTAACTACTCTTCATCTATGCAGATTCCCGTGCTGAAGAAGATTGTTATCAATCAGGGTCTTGGCATGGCTACTGCTGACAAGAAGATTATCGAGGTAGCAATCAATGAGCTTACTGCTATCACTGGTCAGAAGGCCGTTGCTACTGTTTCTAAGAAAGACGTTGCAAACTTTAAGCTTCGTAAGAAGATGCCTATTGGTGTTATGGTAACACTGCGTCGCGAGCGTATGTACGAGTTCCTCGAGAAACTGGTACGCGTAGCTTTGCCTCGTATCCGTGACTTTAAGGGTATTGAAGGTAAGTTGGACGGTCGTGGAAACTACACTCTTGGTATTCAGGAGCAGATTATCTTCCCTGAGATTAACATTGATGCCATCGATCGCATCCTTGGTATGAACATCACTTTCGTGACTACTGCCAAGACTGACGAAGAAGGCTATGCTCTTTTGAAGGAGTTCGGCCTGCCTTTTAAGAACGCTAATAACGAAAAGTAAAATATGGCAAAAGAATCAATGAAGGCCCGCGAGATTAAGAGAGCTAAGCTCGTGGCCAAGTATGCAGAAAAGCGTGCTGAGTTGAAGAAGATTGTCAACACGGGTGACCCCGTTGAGGCATACGAGGCAGCACGTAAATTGCAGGAAATTCCCCGTAACGCTAACCCCATCCGTCTGCACAACCGTTGCAAGTTGACCGGACGTCCAAAGGGCTATATGCGTTTGTTCGGAATTAGCCGTATTCAATTCCGCGAGATGGCTTCAAGTGGTCTGATTCCCGGAGTAAGAAAGGCAAGCTGGTAATTATTTTTTAATATTGTCGGGAGAGTCCCGATTAATTAAAACATTTATAAAATGACAGATCCAATAGCAGATTATTTGACACGGTTGCGCAACGCAATTCAGGCAAAGCACAGAGTTGTTGAGTGCCCGGCGTCGAATTTGAAAAAGGAAATCACAAAAATCCTTTTCGAAAAAGGCTATATCTTGAACTATCAGTTCGTTGAGGATGGACCTCAGGGAACTATCAAGATTGCCTTGAAGTATGATGATGCGTCCAAGACAAATGCTATCAAGAAGTTGATTCGCATTTCAAAGCCCGGTATGCGTAAGTATACAGGCTACAAGGACATGCCTCGTGTAATTAACGGATTAGGTATTGCAATTTTATCTACATCCAAGGGTGTAATGACAAACAAGGAGGCTGCCGACCTGAAGATTGGTGGCGAAGTTCTTTGTTATGTATATTAATAGGAGGATTGAATATGTCTAGAATTGGTAAGATGCCTATTGCAATCCCTACTGGTGTAACAGTAACAGTCAGCAATGACAACGTTGTTACCGTAAAGGGTAAGTTGGGTGAAATGACACAGGCTGTTGATCCCTCTATTAAGTTGAATATTCAGGACGGCACAATCGATTTGGTAATCGATGAGGCTAACGACACTGTTGAGAAGAAGCAGAAGCAGGCTTTCCATGGTCTGTATCGTTCTTTGATTAACAACATGGTTGTCGGCGTTTCTCAAGGTTACGAGAAGCAGATGGAGCTCGTAGGTGTAGGTTATCGTGTATCAAACCAGGGCAACTTGGTTGAGTTCTCACTGGGATACACTCACAGCATCTTCATTCAGTTGCCTGCTGAAATCAAGGTTGAGACAAAGTCAGAGAGAAATCAGAACCCTCAGATTATCCTGAGATCTTGCGACAAGCAGCTCTTAGGTCAGGTATGTGCTAAAATTCGTTCTTTCCGTAAGCCTGAACCTTACAAGGGTAAGGGTATCCTGTTCATTGGCGAACAGATTCGCAGAAAGTCTGGTAAGTCAGCAGGTGCTAAATAACTTTAAAAGTGTAAGATCATGACAACAAAGATAGAAAGACGAATTAAGATTAAGTACAGAGTTCGTAATAAGGTTTCTGGTACTGCTGAACGTCCACGTATGTCGGTGTTCCGTAGTAACAAACAGATATATGTACAGATTATAAACGATTTAACTGGCACTACTTTGGTTGCAGCTTCTTCTCTCGGTATGGAAGCATGTCCTAAAAAGGAGCAGGCTGCAAAGGTTGGTGAACTCGTTGCCAAGAAAGCACTCGAGGCCGGTATTACTACCGTTGTGTTTGATCGTAATGGCTATCTGTACCACGGTCGTGTGAAAGAAGTAGCTGATGCAGCTCGTAACGGTGGACTTAAATTCTAAAAGATTATGGCACTTAATAAAGTCAAGATAAATAGCGATATTGAATTAAAGGACAGGTTGGTTGCTATCAATCGTGTTACAAAGGTAACTAAGGGTGGTCGTACCTTTACCTTCAGCGCAATCGTTGTCGTCGGTAACGAGAATGGTATTATCGGCTGGGGTCTTGGTAAGGCTGGTGAAGTTACTGCTGCCATTGCCAAGGGTGTAGAGGCTGCTAAGAAGAACTTGGTTCGTGTTCCCGTGGTTAAGGGAACTGTTCCCCATGAGGCTGCTGCCAAGTTTGGTGGAGCTGAAGTTCTGATTATGCCTGCTTCCGCTGGTACCGGTGTTGTTGCCGGTGGCGCTATGCGTGCTGTACTGGATAGTGTTGGTGTTAAGGATGTGTTGGCAAAGTCCAAGGGCTCTTCTAACCCTCACAATCTTGTAAAGGCTACGATTGCTGCACTGTCTGAGATGCGTGATGCAAAGACTGTTGCCGCTCAGCGTGGTGTAAGTCTTGAAAAAGTATTTAGAGGATAAAGGAGGTTTACACTATGGCAACAATCAAAGTTAAGCAAGTAAGAAGTCGTATTCATGCTCCGCGCTATCAGAAGGCCACTCTCGATACACTGGGCCTGCGCAAGCTGAATCACGTAGTTGAGATTGAGGATAATGCCTCTAACCGCGGCTTAATCCAAACCGTTCATCACTTGGTAAAAGTGGTTGACTAATTACAAATCAACATTTAATTCGGTAGAAATTATGAAACTAAATAATTTGAAACCCGCTGTAGGTTCTACTCATTCTTCGCGTCGTATTGGTCGCGGACCAGGCTCTGGTTTGGGTGGTACCTCTACTCGTGGTCATAAGGGTGCAAAGGCTCGTTCAGGCTATTCGCGCAAGATTGGCTTCGAGGGTGGTCAGATGCCTCTGCAGCGTCGTCTGCCTAAGTTCGGCTTTAAGAATATCAATCGTGTAGAGTATCAGGCTGTAAATCTTTCCACCCTTCAGGCATTGGCTGATAAGGGTATTACCACTATTGGTCTTGCAGAACTGAAAGAGAACCGCGTAATTAAGGGCGGTGAATTGGTAAAGATTCTGGCTAATGGTACATTGACTGCAAAGGTTGATGTTACTGCCAATGCATTCTCTGCTGCCGCAGAGGCTGCCATACAGAATGCAGGTGGTACGGTTACTAAATTGTAATAACTGATATTATGAAGTTTGTAAAGACAATAAAGAACATTTGGGCTATTGAGGACCTTCGTTCGAAGCTCCTCGTTACCCTCTTGTTTGCCACGATTTATCGTTTTGGTTCGTTTGTAGTACTTCCCGGTATTAATCCCGAGAAGTTGACGGCCTTGCGTGAGCAGACCAACGAAGGCCTTATGTCTTTGTTGAATATGTTCTCGGGTGGTGCCTTCTCAAATGCATCTATGTTTGCATTGGGAATCATGCCCTACATTTCAGCTTCTATCGTTATTCAGCTTTTAGCCGTTGTACTTCCGTATTTCCAGAAAATGCAGCGTGAGGGCGAGAGTGGTCGTCGTAAGATTAACCAGTATACTCGTTATCTGACGATTTTCATTCTTGTCTTCCAGGCACCATTCTATCTGATGAACCTTAAGATGCAAGCACCAGGTGCTTTGGCACCCAACGTGTCATGGACGATGTTCATGTTTACTTCTACCATTATTTTGGCAGCAGGTAGTATGTTTATTCTGTGGCTCGGTGAACGCATCACTGATAAAGGTATCGGCAATGGTGTATCCTTGATTATTATGCTGGGTATTATTGCCCGTTTGCCTCAGGCATTCAGTCAAGAACTTGTTTCTCGCTTTACTGCTCTTACAGGTGGTGGATTGATAATGTTCTTGATTGAACTGATAATCCTCTTTGGTACAATTGTTGCAGCCATAATGCTTGTTCAGGGAACACGTAAAGTTCCTGTGCAATATGCTCAGCGTATGGTTCGTGGACAGCAGGTTGGTGGTGCACGTCAGTATATTCCCTTGAAGTTGTTCGCAGCAAATGTGATGCCAATTATCTTTGCACAGGCAATTATGTTCATCCCTTCTACTTTAATCGGTTTCATTGCCGAGGGTAGTAGCTTTTGGACACGTGTTGCAATGGTAATGTCGGATTACACAAGTTGGCAATATAATGTCGTATTTGCAACACTTATTATTGCATTTACACTGCTGTATACAGCTATTACGATGAACCCTGTTCAGATGGCTGAGGATATTAAGCGTAATAACGGTTTTATTCCTGGAATACGTCCAGGAAAGGCAACTGCTGATTATCTGGATGAAATAATGACCCGTATCACATGGCCAGGCTCTCTCTTCCTTGCTTTCATCGCATGTATGCCGGCATTTGCTGGTTTGCTGAGTGTGAAGCCTGAGTTTGCTCACTTCTTCGGAGGAACATCACTGCTGATTCTCGTCGGTGTGGTGTTGGATACCCTGCAGCAAATTGAGAGCCACCTGTTGATGAGGCATTACGACGGCTTGCTGAGTTCTGGTAGAATTCATGGTCGTAACGGTGTTTCTGCCTACTAAGGAGTATCTATGAAGATATTTCTGAAGACAGAGGACGAGATTGAATTGATGAGGGCGGCCAACCTTATGGTAGGTGCCACGCTCGCAGAGATAAGAAAGGCAATTAAGCCTGGGGTGACAACCCGTCAACTCGACAAGATTGCCGAAGAGTACATAAGAGACAATGGAGCGGTTCCCACTTTCAAGGGATTTCCGAATCCATGCGGTGGTGAAGCGTTTCCTGCGTCGATATGTACATCTGTAAATGATGAGGTAGTACACGGTGTGCCTAACGACACGCCTCTCCGTGAAGGAGATATCGTTTCGGTTGACTGTGGAATCCTGCTGAATGGTTATAATGGTGACTCCTGCTACACATTTAGTGTAGGTGAAATCTCGGAGGAGGTTAGACAGTTGCTTCAGACCACAAAAGAAGCTTTGTATCGAGGTATCGAAACAGCTTTACCTGGACGACGAATAGGAGACATCGGATATATGGTGCAACAGCATTGTGAAGTTCATGGCTTTGGTGTCGTACGCGAGTTCGTTGGGCATGGCATTGGGCAACAGATGCATGAGGATCCTCCCGTTCCTAACTATGGACGACGTGGTAATGGTCCCCAGATTAAAAATGGTCTGTGCATAGCCATTGAACCTATGATTACTATGGGTAGTCCTAAGGTTTATCTTACTAGCGACCGTTGGACAGTGAAGACACAAGACGGTAAACCGGCAGCCCATTTTGAACACACCATAGCAATACATCAGGGCAGGGTAGACATCCTCTCCTCGTTTGAAGAAATAGAAGAATAGTTAAATAAACACATTACAAATGGCAAAACAGTCCGCAATAGAACAAGATGGGGTTATCGTTGAATCTTTATCCAACGCCATGTTTCATGTAGAGTTGGAGAATGGTCATGAGATAACGGCGCATATCTCAGGAAAGATGAGGATGCACTACATCAAGATTCTGCCAGGCGACAAGGTTAAGGTCGAAATGAGTCCGTATGATTTATCGAAGGGCCGTATAGTATTCAGATACAAATAAAAGAATATCATAATGAAAACAAGAGCATCTATTAAGAAACGTACTCCAGAGTGCAAGATTGTCCGTCGTAAGGGACGTTTGTATGTAATTAACAAGAAGAACCCTAAGTTCAAGATGCGTCAGGGTTAATAACATTGCAAGTAAATAATTGATATATGGCAATTAGAATTGTTGGTGTAGATTTACCTCAGAACAAGAGAGGTGAAATCGCTTTGACCTATGTGTATGGTATAGGTCGTAGTAGCTCGGCCAAGATTTTGGACAAGGCTGGAGTTAATCGTGACAAGAAGGTAGTAGACTGGACCGACGACGAGGCAGCCAAGATTCGTGAGATTATTGGAGCTGAGTACAAGGTTGAAGGTGATCTTCGTAGTGAGATTGCTATGAACATCAAGCGTCTGATGGATATCGGTTGCTATCGTGGTGTACGCCACCGTAATGGTCTACCCGTTCGTGGACAGAGCACAAAGAACAATGCACGTACTCGTAAGGGTAAGAAGAAGACCGTTGCAAACAAGAAAAAAGCTACTAAGTAATAAGTAATAATATGGCAAAGAAAACAGTCGCAGCTAAGAAAAGAGTGGTGAAGGTTGACGCTATGGGTCAGCTTCATGTACATAGCTCTTTCAACAACATTATTGTGTCTTTGGCCAATAGCGAGGGGCAAGTAATATCTTGGTCCAGCGCTGGTAAGATGGGCTTCCGTGGTTCTAAGAAGAACACTCCCTATGCAGCCCAGATGGCCGCTCAGGATTGTGCAAAGGTTGCATATGACCTGGGTTTGAGAAAGGTTAAGGCCTATGTGAAGGGTCCTGGTAACGGTCGTGAGTCTGCCATTCGTACTGTACATGGTGCAGGTATCGAGGTTGTAGAGATCGTTGATGTTACTCCACTGCCCCACAACGGCTGCCGTCCTCCCAAGAGAAGAAGAGTTTAATACAAACAGTAGACACAATAGAACTACAGCGACAAACAGGTCTTTTGGCTTACATTTCCTTTCTGTGGCCGCGGCTGCTACCCTGGATGTTCGCTGACAAATATTAAAATTATGGCAAGATATACTGGACCAAAAACACGTATTGCCCGCCGTTTCGGCGAGCCCATCTTTGGTGCTGACAAGGCTCTCGCTAAGCGTAACTTTCCTCCTGGTCAGCATGGTAATAACCGCCGTAGGAAGACTTCCGAGTACGGCATCATGTTGGCCGAGAAGCAGAAAGCACGCTATACATATGGTGTGCTCGAGAAGCAGTTCCGCAACATGTTCGAGAAGGCAGCCCGTACTAGTGGCATCACTGGTGAGATTCTGCTCCAGAACTTGGAGAGCCGTCTCGACAATATTGTCTTCCGTCTTGGCATCGCTCCCACTCGCGCCGCTGCCCGTCAGTTGGTTAACCACCGTCACATCACTGTTGATGGTAAGGTTGTAGGTATCGCTTCATATAGCGTTCAGCCTGGCCAAATTGTAGGCGTTCGCGAGCGCAGCAAGTCTCTCGAGGTCATCGAAGCTGCTTTGGCTGGCTTCAACCACGCCAAGTATCCTTGGCTAGAGTGGGATCAGAACAGCAAGTCTGGTAAGTTCCTCCACAAGCCAGAGCGTGCTGACATCCCCGAGAATATTAAGGAGCAGTTGATCGTTGAGTTGTACTCTAAATAATTAAATTATAATGGCGATATTAGCATTTCAAAAACCTGAAAAAGTTATAATGTTGGCCGCGGACGAGAAGTACGGCAAGTTCGAGTTTCGTCCCCTTGAAGGTGGCTTTGGTACTACCGTAGGTAATGCTTTGCGCCGAATACTTCTTTCTTCTTTGGATGGATATGCCATCAACACCATAGCCATTAACGGTGTCGAACATGAGTTTGCCACAGTACCAGGTGTTAAGGAAGATGTCACCAACATTATTCTGAATCTGAAGCAAGTTCGATTCAAAAAATTAGTAGACGAATTCGAGAATGAGAAAATTAGCGTCACAGTAGAGAAAACTACAGAACTCAAGGCTGGTGACTTTAATAAGTATCTGACTGGATTTGAAGTGTTAAACCCGGAGTTGGTTATTTGCCATTTGGATCCCAAAGCAACGATGCAGATTGAGATTTCCGTTAACAAGGGTCGCGGATACGTGCCCGCTGACGAGAATCGTGAATATTGCACCGATGTCAATGTTATCCCCATCGATTCAATTTACACTCCTATTCGTAATGTGAAGTACGCAGTTGAGAACTATCGTGTAGAACAGAAGACTGACTACGAGAAACTCGTGCTTGAAATCACAACCGACGGTTCCATACATCCGAAGGATGCTTTGAAGGAGGCCGCTAAGATTTTGATTTATCACTTCATGCTTTTCTCTGATGAAAAGATTACGTTGGAAAATAGCGATGGTGATGGCAACGAAGAGTTCGACGAAGAGGTATTGCATATGCGCCAGTTGCTTAAAACTAAGTTGGTTGATATGGATCTCAGTGTCCGTGCACTAAATTGTTTGAAAGCCGCAAATGTGGAAACACTGGGCGACCTTGTACAGTTCAATAAGACGGACCTCCTGAAGTTCCGTAACTTCGGTAAGAAGTCCCTTATGGAACTCGATGATATGTTCGAGCGTCTAAACCTCTCTTTCGGGACCGACATCTCTAAGTATAAACTTGACAAAGAATAAACACAAAAATGAGACACAATAAGAAATTCAACCATCTTGGCCGCACTGCATCTCATCGCGATGCCATGCTTTCAAACATGGCCGTTTCATTGATTATGCATAAGCGTATCAATACAACTGTGGCTAAGGCTAAGGCTCTGCGCAAGTTTGTAGAGCCTCTGATTAATCGCTCAAAGCAGGACACTACGGCCAGTCGTCGTGTTGTGTTTGGTTACCTGCAGAATAAGTATGCTGTAACGGAACTCTTTCAGGTAATCTCTGAAAAAGTTGCCGAGCGTCCTGGTGGCTACACTCGTATCATCAAGACTGGTTTCCGTCAGGGTGATAACGCTGCTACCTGCTTCATTGAACTTGTTGACTTTGACGAAAACATGGCAAAGACAGCTAAAAAGGCAAAGCGTACTCGTCGTAGCAAGAAGACAGCCACTGAAGCCGCTCCCGTGCAGGAAACTGTAGCAGAGGAAACAACACAGGAAGCTCCTGCTACAGAGGCTGCAGAGTAAATTCTAATTTGCAACCATACAATGAGTGCCCTGGCCTATGAAGGCTGGGGCGCTTTATCTTTTTAAAAAGATAGTATTACCATTGTATTTTGCACAATTGTGAAAAATGTAGTATCTTTGCCCTCGAATTTAATGACAGAATAATGAAACGGTTTATATTTTTCCTTGTTTTCATAATTGGGGCGTTAGGAATTTCCAGTGCACAACGTATTTTATCGTTGGATAGTTGTCGTTCCATGGCATTGAGGGATAATAAGCAGTTGGCTTCGGCCAGACTTAATCAGAATTTGGCGCGCGATGTACACAAGGCTGTACGCACAAAATATCTGCCAAAGGTCGATGCTTTAGGTGGATGGTCGTATATGAATCGCGAAGTCTCGATTCTGAATAATGATCAGAAGCAGAGTCTTAACAATCTTTGTACTAACGCGCTCAGTGAATTGGTAGCAACGCCTATCGGTACTCAGTTGGCTACAGCACTTGCGGGCTTGGGTATTACTCCCACGCTTTTACCTTCCGCTGCTGCTGCGGTTGACCAAAGGGGACAGGGTATTGTAGATGCTTTCCGAACAGACACTCGTTCGATGTGGGCTGGTACGGTACAAGTGCGACAGCCTCTATATATGGGTGGTGCCATCCGTGCAGCCAATCGTATGGCAGACATAGGCATGGATATGGCGGAAACTCGCCTCGATCAACAGATACAGGAAACATTGTACGATATAGACAAGGCCTATTGGCTTGTAGTATCATTACGTCAGAAACAGCGTTTGGCAGAAAGTTATCGTGATTTGGTGCTTAAGTTAGATGATGATGTACAGAAAATGATTGGCGAAGGCGTGGCTACACGTGCTGATGGACTGAAAGTGGATGTGAAGGTAAATGAGGCAGAGATGCAAATCACCCAGGTAGAGAATGGTCTAAGTCTGTCGCGTATGCTATTGTGCCAGTTATGTGGTATGCCATTGGATTCAGATTTTATTCTTGAAGATGAAGAACCAAAGGGAGAGGGGTTGAAGATGTCGAGTGAAGAATTAAATATTGAAACAAAAGCCTCTTTTGCAAGACCAGAACTAAGGCTGCTAGAGTCAGCCGTTACATTGGGTAAGCAGAGTGAGAAACTTGCTATGGCCCCATATTTGCCACATGTGGGGGTTGTGGGCGGTTATACGTTTTCTAATCCTAATGTATTTAATGGCTTTGAGCAAAAAGTCGGAGGTGTATGGAATGTTGGAGTAATGATACATGTTCCCGTGTGGAACTGGATGGAAGGGAAGTTTAAGGTACGTGCTGCCAGAACAGCTACGTTAATGGCTAAGCACACACTAGATGAGGCTCGTGAGAAGATAGAATTGCAAGTAAGCCAGAGCCGTTTTAAAGTTTTGGAGGCAGATAAGCGACTTGTACGTGCACGTAAAAACATAGAAAGTGCCGAAGAGAACCTACGTTGTGCAAATGCAGGTTTTCACGAGGGAGTGATGGATGCAACAACTGTAATGCAGGCTCAAACTGCGTGGCAGCAAGCTCAGTCGCAATGTATAGATGCAGAGGTCGATTTGCGTATGGCGGAAACGACACTGCGAAAATCGCTTGGTACATTGACTGCAAATTAATTTGAAAGATAAAATTAAAAGAAATAATAGATATGAGCGAAAAGACGCAACACACCAATGTCCTGCTAGCCGTGCTATGTTTTGCGCTAGTAGTTATTGTAGTAGCCCTTGTGGGATTTTTCACTTTGGGCAATGAACAGGAGTTTATTCAGGGACAAATGGATGTCACAGAGTATCGTGTATCAAGTAAGGTTCCCGGACGCATACTTAAGATTTGTAAACATGAGGGTGACTATGTGCATGTTGGTGATACATTGGCAATCTTAGATGCTCCGGAGGTACGTGCTAAGAGTACGCAGGCAAATGCTGTTGAAAATGCCGCTTCTGCTATGAGTGAAATGGCACAAAATGGTGCTCGTCAGGAGCAGGTGCAAGGCGCATATCAGTTATGGCAGCAGGCTAAGGCCGCATTGGAGATACATGAGAAGTCATATCAGCGTGTGCAACGTCTGTTTGATCAGGGAGTGCTTAGTGAACAGAAACGTGATGAGGCTTATGCCCAATATACTGCAGCCCAAGCTCAAGCCCGTGCTGCAGAAAGCCAATATAATATGGCTGTCAATGGTGCCCGTCGTGAAGAGAAAATGGCAGCGGCAGCTAAGGTTCAGCAGGCCAAAGGTGCTGTGGCTGAGGTTAGCTCATACATCGGTGAAACTGTACAAATAGCCCAAATGGAAGGTGAAGTAACCGATGTATATCCACAGGTGGGAGAGTTGGTAGGTACAGGTTCCCCTATTATGAGCGTTGCTGTTATGTCAGATATGTGGGGCTCTTTTAATGTCCGTGAGGATCAGTTGCAGGGACTGAAGGTCGGTGATGAGATTGAGGCTTATGTTCCTGCTTTTGACAAAAGCCTTAAGATGCGTGTTTTCTATATGAAGGATCTCGGTTCCTATGCCGTATGGAAAGCTACTAAAGCCAATGGACGTTATGACTTGAAGACTTTTGAAGTAAAAGCCCGACCAACGGAGACTTTGGATGGGCTTCGTCCAGGTATGTCCGTGGTTATTAAATAGCAAATAAAAACAATCCATAGGAATTAGAGTTGAAGAGAATTTTTACCATAGTAAGGCGCGAATTACGCATTCTGCGTAGGAACCATATATACTTGATATTTATGGTGGTGATGCCTATCGTAGCTGTGTTGTTCTTTACATCAATCCTAGGTAGCGGACAGCCTACGGAGATGCCTGTCGGTATAGTTGATCAAGATTATACAACAGTAACTCGCCGTATGACTCGTCTACTAGACGCATTCCAAACTACAAGAATTGCAGGGCAGTACTCCACAGTCAGCGAAGCAAGACAAGCTGTGCAACGTGGTGAGATATATGCATTCTTGTATATTCCAAAAGGTACGTCAGCAAAACTTTTGGCCAGTCGTAAGCCAACTATCTCGTTCTATTATTCGATGACTTCGATGACAAGTGGATCGCTGCTGTTTCGTGACCTAAAGACCATTTCGTCATTGGGTAATGCAGGACTAATGCAGGCAACGTTGCGTATGCGTGGTGCTACAGACGATCAGATTATGACCTATCTTCAGCCAATAACTATCGACCTGCACATGCTAGCAAATCCGACGCTTGACTATAATGCTTACCTTTCAACATCATTGGTACCAGGTGTTCTCACACTATTCTTGTTCTTATTGGCTGCCTATTCACTGGGTACCGAACTTAAATTTGAGACAGGGCGTAACCTTATGATTGAGGCTGGAGATAATATATGGGTTGCAATCACAGGTAAGACAATGCCATTGTTCATTCTGTCGCTTGCCATATTTTATCTCTACGAGTTATATGTTTACTATTTTCTGGGCTTTCCACATTTGGGCGGTCCGTGGCCGATTGTGTGGCTTGGTTTGTTGACGGTTATAGCTTCAATAGGCTTCGGTATCTTCATGTTCGGCTTACTACCACAGTTGCGCATGTCTATGAGTATCTGTTCTTTGTGGGCAGTGCTGAGCTTTTCAATGGCAGGTAGCATATACCCTGTCGATAATATGGATGCTCCAATTAGGGCGTTGACATGGTTGTTTCCAATGCGACACTATTTTATGATATATCAGGCAGTTGTTTTTAACAACTATTCTGTTTCTGTAGTTTGGATGCATGTTGTCGCATTAGTCGCATTTGCTCTACTTCCGTTGTTCACTTTCCCAAGAATAAAAAAAGCGCTAAAATACTACGTATATGTTCAATAGGATATATCAGGTTCTATGTGATGTCTGTGAAGTATGGCGTGATGAGATGAAGAACTTCGTTAGAGACGAAGGTGTCTTTCTCTTCTGTCTGATCATGCCTGCGGTGTATCCTTTGTTATATGGGTGGATATATAACAACGAATTTGTGCATGAAGTGCCTGTTGTCGTTGTTGATGACAGTCGTTCTGGTTTCAGTCGACAGTTTATACAAATGGCAGACGCTTCGCCCGATGTGAGAATAATCTTGCGTGCTAACAATTTGGATGAGGCACGGAATATTGTGGCTCGTCAGGAAGCACGTGGAGTATACTATATACCAGCTGATTTTACTGATGCCATATATGAGGGACGTCGAACATTCGTAAGCGTTTATACAGATATGGCAATGACATTACAATACAAGTCGATATATATGACGGCAAGTAATGTGGTTGGTAAGATGAATAAGAATATACGTATCAGCCGTATGACAAAGCTGACAACCGAGCGGGACGAAGATATATCAGCAGCTCCACTTAATTTTGTAGAGGTGCCAATATTCAATCCTGCAAGTGGTTACTCTGGATTCATTCTTCCATGTGTCCTTATGCTTGTGTTACAACAGACTCTGATGTTAGGCATCGGTTTATCAGAGGGTACACGCCGCGAACGCCGTCGCCTAATCACTGTCGCTCGTACTATTCCAAGTAGAGGTTACGGTATCCGTTTGGCATTTGGTAAAGGTTTGGCTTATTTTATGATCTATTCTATATGGGCTGCATATTTAAGTATCGTTGTGCCTAAAATATTTGGGTTAGTAATGATTGCCCAATGGCGCGACCTTTTAGCTCTAATGTTCCCGTATTTATTGGCATGTATATCCTTTGGCCTGATGCTGTCTTGGATGGTGCGTTATCGTGAGAATGTCCTATTGTTGGTGGTGTTCACCTCTGTGCCATTCTTGTTCCTGTCGGGTATCTCATGGCCATTGAGTGCCATCCCTGCTTTTTGGCAAGGTGTGGGTGCGTTAATCCCGTCTACTTATGCAATACGTGCTTATGTTCGTATCGCGACTATGGGGGCCACTATAGGAGACTGTATGCCGGAACTCCATGTACTATGGATACAGGCTGCTGCTTATTTTGCAGCGGCAAGCGTTGTTATGTGGCGTACAAGAAAGGGATGAATCAAGAGCCAATAGTGTCATTGTCCCAGTCTGGGAAGTCCGGGAATTCGTATTTCTTGGCTTCAGGCACGTAATCAAGTTTGATATCGATGAGTTCTTCAGGTTCTTCATCTTCGAGGGGGTAGGGCACGATGCCGCCTATTTGTGAGGCTACTTTCGTAATCTCCACGGGGACGTGTCCTTGGAATATGATATCAAGGTGACGTGCCGCAGCACGACTTAGGTCTATGGTGAAAACATTGGAATAAGGACCGCGGTCGGTTACTTCCACAACTACAGCACGATTGTTCTTTGGATTCACTACTCGCAACCAAGTGCCAAGTGGATAACGACGATGAGCACAGGTGAAACTGTCTTTATTATACGGACGCCCATTTGCCATCTTACGTCCGTGGAAACGATCGTGGTAATACGATGCAACGCCCCGTTCGGCGCGCCCTTCCATACACATCGTGGAAATGGATAACAGGGCAATGGCCCAAAGTAGTATTTTTGTGTATTTCATGGTCAAAATCTGTGCAAAGTAAATAAAATTATACATATTTAGCAAGTATTTTACCTTTTTTGTACTATATTGCGTTATTATATGAACAACGTATAAAATAAATTTTGTATCTTTGCCACGCAATATAACGACATTTACTTTTATATGATTCGAATTATTAAGTATGTATTTGCACTAGTGATGGCGGTCGCATTGTTTAGCACCACATCGTGCATGAGTGAGAAGAAAATCGCTTATCTGCAGGGAGCCGATACTTTGTATGCTGTTCCCCAGCAGATAATTCAAGCATTTGAGTTGGAAATTCAGCCCGATGACGAGCTGGCGATTTCCGTGGACACGAAGAGCCCCGAACTCCTTAGCCCCTTTAACCATAGGACTATGATTGGTAGTGGTGTTACGAGTAGTTCTTCTAATACTAGGCAAGGTACCTCCTCTTATGGTAGCCAAGGTAACCTGCAGAGTCACTTGGCATATTTCTTGGTGGACAAGAATGGAAACATCGATTTCCCAATCTTTGGCACAATCAGTACTAAGGGCAAGACCTGCCGTCAGTTGGCAGAGGACTTGCAGGAGCGTTTCCGCAATGGTGAGGAAAAGGTTTCTGATGCGGTTGTTAGCGTGAAAGTGATGTCTTTTAAGGTTACTGTATTGGGCGATGTAAAGGCTCCAGGTACACAGACCTTCCAAGGCGAGCGCCTGACTTTGCTTGAGGCTCTCGGACGTGCAGGCGACCTGAATCCTTCTGCTCACCGCAAAGGTGTACTTGTTGTTCGTGAGATTGGTGATAAGCGTGTTACCTACGAAGTTGACCTGCGTGACCCCAAGTCTATATTCGATAGTCCTGCCTACTATATGCAGCAAAACGACATTGTGTATGTACAGCCCAACAAGAGTGTTCGTGTGAAGGGCTCTACCGGTTACCTCCTGATTTCTATCGGTGCTACTATTGTTAGTATGCTTGTATCAATTACTTCATTGGTTATTGCCATCGTGCGCAAATAAAATATTATGGAAACAACAAACAACGTAAACCAGAATTATGCTAATAACGCAGCTGTGGTGAATAATCCGGCGCAAGAAGACGAACCCGTTATTTCGCTGCGTGAGATATTAGATATGTTCCTGTACAACTGGAAGTGGTTTGTACTTTCAGTATTTGTATGCTGCGGTTTGGGTTATCTGTATCTGAAGACACAGCCCAAGGTTTACCAGCGTCAGGCCATGATGTTGGTGAAGGAAGAGGGTATGAGTGGTCGTCGTAGTTCTATGGGTACAGATGCTTTGATGCAGTTGAATGGTGTCATATCTGGTGCATCAGTTGCCAACGAGGTATATATCCTTAGCAGTTACTTGATAATGAAGCAGGTAGCCAAGGACTTGAAGTTTGATGTACTTTATACTCTCGATGGTCGTCTGTGTGATGAGTCTCTCTACGACAATCGTCCATTTACCATCACGTTTGAGGAATCCGACACAATGCATGTATCGGTATTCACTGTCAAGGTTCTCAATGAAAAGGAGGTAAGAATCTTTGATTGTGCTGTTTCCGACCTGGCTGGTGTGGAATTCGACGAGACCGTAAAGCTCGGTCAGCGTGTTAATTCACCGATGGGCGTGTTCACTATTGAGGCTGAGCCCGATTACATTGCAGACTATGTAGACAAGAATATATTCGTAAGCCATATCGATGAGAAGATGGCTACAAACTACGCTCGTTCTCATGTGAGCACCAGCGAGTTCTCGAAGATGAGTTCACTTGTCGTTCTGACATGTACCGATACCAACACAAAGCGTGCTGAGGACATTCTGTCGGCAACGCTTGATGCCTATCGTCGCAGTATCGTTGAGGACAAGAATCAGTTGGCACAGAGTACGGCAGACTTTATTGATGAACGTATCGAACTTATCAGTAGAGAACTGAACGAGGTTGAGAGCAGTATGGCCAATTATAAGCAGAGTAACAACATTGTTGACATCTCGTCAAATGCACAGGCCTTCCTGCAGCAGAGCAGTTCTGCCCGTCAGCGCACTATTCAGTTGCAGGCTCAGCGTAGCACCGTTCGTTTCATGCTCGACCATCTTAAATCTAAGAGTCAAGGTAACGGCTTGATTCCTGCTATAAGTGGTGTTGCTGATGCCAGCATACAAGCTCAGATTACTGCGTATAACACAATGATGCTCGAACGCAATCGCCTGGTAGCTAATTCTGGTGATAACGCGACTCCAATCCGCGAGTATGATACCAATCTGAAGGAGATGAAGGCTGCGATTATCACATCAATGCAGGGCTTCTTGTCGAGCCTCGATATGCAGGTACGTCAGGCAATTGGAGAAGAGAATCAACTTAAGGGTATGCTTTCTGCTGTACCCCAGAAGGAAAAGAATATGCTCGATATTGCTCGTCAGCAGGCAATTAAGGAAACCCTCTACACATATCTGTTGAACAAACGTGAGGAAACAGCTTTGCAGTTGGCCATCAGTGAGGCAAACATCCGCATCGTTGAGCAGCCATTCGGTAGCGACGCTCCAATCTCACCAAAGAGTTCAATAATAATGATGGGTGCCTTTGCAATGGGTATGATTCTGCCATTTGGCTTCTTGTACTTCATCAGCCTGTTGAATATGGGTGTTCGTGGTCGTCGTGACGTTGAGAACTACACCACGATACCTGTGATCGGTGAGATTCCTCACGTGAAGGAAGGCTTCGACAAGACCAAGATTATGGTAAGCGAGAAGAGTACCGATGCATTGAGCGAGTCGTTCCGCCTGTTGCGTTTCAACTTAAGCTTCGTGAACAAGAATGCCCGTGTTATAATGTTCACCAGTACTATTCCGGGTGAGGGTAAGACATTCATCAGTCGTAACTTTGCCCAGACCTTGGCATTGGCGGGCAAGCGAGTAGTGCTGATAGATACCGATATCCGTAAGCGTACTCAGACGGCTCTGTATCTGGCTAAGAGTAAGGAAGGTTTGACCTCATACCTGAATGGTACTGAGACAGACATTACTAAGCTGATTGTTCTAGGCGATGATAGGTATAATGTAGACTTGCTGCCTGCAGGTGTACGTCCGCCTAATCCTGCCGAGTTGCTTATGAGCAGCCGCTTCGATGAACTGATTGAGGAACTGAAGAAGACTTACGACTATATTATCATAGACAACGTGCCTGCTCTGGTTGTTGCTGATGCCGGTATTGTTAACCGTGTGGCTGAGATGACCATCTACGTTATCCGCGATCGTAAGATTGACCGTCGTTATCTGACCGATCTTGAACGTCTGCATCAGGAGAAGAAGTTCAATAACCTTACCATCCTGCTTAATGACGTACACGTTGAGAAGCGCTCTTATGGTTATGGTTATGGTAACTATGCATACAGCTATCGTTATGGATATGGTTACGGCTATGGTGCTGGTTATGGAAATCCGACTCAGCGTCGTACTCACAGTTTCCGTCGTCGCGATAATCGCTAATGTAGCATACAGAGAAAGGAAAGCCCCGTTCAGGAATGAGCGGGGCTTTCTTTTGTGAGTTGCAATGATTGCAACATGCGAAACTATTTGATTACGAGGGCGCGGTCGATAGTGTCCTTCAATGCAAGGGCGTGAGCCGTGGAAGCAGAGGCTAATTGACGCTGCAGCTGCTTCAGGGTTTGCAGGGCGAAGGGGCGAATCTTTTCATTGTAAGTGTCTATTCGTCCAATAAGGTTGTTGACGTACTGAGTTTGCAAGGTCTTTCGGTAGGGCGAGAGGTCGCGCTGGTTGACGTCCTTCATAATCATACGGCTCAGGTCGGCCAGGAACTCGTCACCCTTGTATAGGTCGTTAAGGTACCCGAGTCGGTCTATCAAGCGCGCTACACCCATCGTCGCAATGCTGTTGGTCAGGGTATTGGGGTCGTAGGTCAGTCGCTTGGCGTATGGGAGGTCACGAAGCCAGGTGGGTTCGGTCAGGATATTACGCTCCGCAAACTTTAGGGCATCGAGTTGTTTCTCGCGAGGCTGTGGACGATATACATCGCCTTCTTCGCTGTTGGTCTTGAAGTTCTCGAGCTGACCACCGATGTTGTTGATGACGTGACCGCAGTAGCGCAGGAACTGGTTGCGAATCTGGCCGTACATGGTTTCCAGGTTCTCGTTGTAGATGTCGTCCTCCTCGTAGGTCCATGCGGGCAAGTTCTGTAGCTCACGCTTCAGATTCAATATGCCGTATTCGCTGGCCTTCACGGCATCGTCGCCCAGGTCTTCTGTCTGTCGGCGTGGGTCGTCGTTGTAGGTCTCGCCGTCGCCCCACCATAGGCGCGGGTTGTTGGCTACGTTCTCTTTCTTGAACAGGGCTTGCAGGGCTTTGTAGTCCTCGTCTTCGTTCTGTGCATCCAGCATGGGCGTATAGCCCCATTCGATGGCCCAGCAATCGTAGTCGTTGATGCGTGGGAAGATTTCCATCTGAGTCATGCCGTCCTCTGGCTGAGCCACGTAGTTGAATCGTGCGTAATCCATGATGGAGGGCGTATGTCCGTGTTCGCGCACCCATGCTTTGTCGCGCAGTTTCTCTACAGGCACGGTGCTCGACGAACCGAAGTTGTGGCGCAAACCCAGCGTGTGGCCGACCTCGTGGCTCGATACGAAGCGAATCAGTTGTCCCATGAGTTCCTCGTCGTAGTGCATCTTGCGTGCGGCTTCGTCTATGCTGCTGGCTTGCACCATGTACCAGTCGTGAACCAGCGACATCACGTTGTGATACCAGCAGATGTGGCTTTCGATGATTTCGCCCGTCCGGGGGTCGCTGACGTGAGGCCCATAGGCATTGGGTATAGGGCTTGCAAGGTATCGGATTACACTATATCGTGCGTCCTCCATCGACATTATGCTGTCCTCGCCTTCAGGCCATTCGAGGGCATAGATGGCATTTTTGAAGCCAGCCTTCTCAAAGGCCTTCTGCCAGTCGTTTACGCCCAGAATCAGATACTTGCGCCATTGTTTCGGAGTTGCGGGGTCGATGTAATAGACGATGGGTTTCTGGGGTTCCACCAGTTCGCCTTGGCGCATCTTCTCCACATCTTCGGGCTTGGGCTCTAAGCGCCAACGGCTTGCAAAAATCTTTGATTTAACGCGCTGCTGACCGTCGTTATAGCTGTTGAAGCCATGTGTGAAGAATCCTACGCGAGGGTCGTAGTATCGCGGCTTCATTGGATTAGAGGGTAGCAGGACGAATGATAGGTTCAGACCGAAGGTTGCCTTGCCTGTTGAGCGAACCGATGCCAGTGATGTGGAGTTCGAGTTGTATGTCTTCACCATACGAACCTCGGTGTTCATGGGGAAGGTCTTGATATCTTCGATGTACGAGAGGTTAGGCATCATGTTGGCAATCTGGTAGCTTGTCTTCGTAGACTTTGTGAGTCCCGTCGTTGGATTGTCCTCGTTGAGGAACTGTGTTACCTTTATCTTCAGCAGACTGTCCTTCTCGCTCTCAATCTTGAACGAGGCGATGATGGGGTTCTCGTTCGAGACCGTGATGGCCTTGTTAATCATCTGCGTGGTGTCGCTCACATTGACAAAGAGACGGACGCGCAGGAGCAGTTGCTTGTCCACGCCTCGCTGGAAATAGACGGTCTGCTGGTTGAGCATCTCGCCGCCGAACTTTCCGCTGCCGGCAGGTGTAGAGGTGTAACGTGTAGTCGTAAGGAAGTCGCGACCGATGAGCGAGTCTGGAATCAGGAAGAACCAGTCGTTCTCGAGTTTCTGCACCTGAAACATTCCCTTACGGTCTACAGATGGCTTGGGAGCAGGCTTGGGCTGCTGGGCAACGGGTGCGGGCTCCCCCTTCTTTCCCTTCTTGTTGTCCTTCTTTTTGTCTTTTGCCTTTTGCCCTTGGGCCTTTGCGGCTTGCTCGGTCTTGGCTTTGGCTTTTTCCTTCTTCTCCTTTGCGCTCAGGGTGGGGCATAGTAGTGCCAGCGCAAGGATGATAGTTAGTAGTTTGTTCATTTTACTATTGTTTTTGGTTTTATATTAGTTATCTTTTGAAAAAAGATTAGTAATGTATCGGCCATAAGATTAGTAATGTATGAGGCGAAAGATTAGTAATGTGTGAGGCATAAGATTACTAATGCGTTTGGCGTGGGATTAGTATTGACGAATCGCCATAGCTTAGGAAACGGAAGTCGTGCGATAGGGCGTAGTCGTAAACGCGATGCCAGTCGTCGCCGATGAATGCCGAAACCAGAAGCAGCAGCGTTGACTGCGGTTGGTGGAAGTTCGTTATCATTCGTTCCACAATGCGGTATCTGTAGCCTGGTGCGATAATAATCTGGGTAGATGCATGCAGTACATCGAGTTCGTTGTCGTTCATGAATTTCAGCAGGGCTGAAAGCGAGTCGAGTACTGGTAGCTGGGCAGTTTCAGGCTTTTCGTATGGTTCCCACTGACTTACGTGTGTCTGTCCGTTGCATCCCATCCAGTATAGGCTCTCGAGAGTGCGAACGCTGGTTGTGCCGACAGCAATAGCACGTCCGCCGTGCTCGATAAGCTTCTCTATCGTATGACGACTGACGGCAATGTGTTCAGTGTGCATGTCGTGCCCACCGATGTCCTCCGACTTCACTGGACGAAACGTACCTGCTCCGACGTGCAGCGTCACCTCCTCGCGCTCAATGCCCCTTTTGTCAAGCTCGTCGAGGACACGTTGCGTGAAGTGCAGTCCTGCTGTGGGAGCAGCCACGCTGCCCTCTATCTTGGAGTAAACGGTCTGATACGTCTGTTTGTCGCTTTCTTCTGTCTCGCGGTTCAGATATGGTGGAATGGGCAGCTCGCCCATAGCCTCCAGAATCTCTGACCAAGTGTAGTTGCCCGTCCATGAAAACGTAATCAATAACCCCCCTCCATCTCCCCCGAGGGGGAGTGTTTTCCTTTCCCCTACTGGTTGATTGAGAGAGGGTTCCTTCTCAGCCTTTACCTCAATATATTCTCCGTCAATGCTGACATTGGCGGTCAGAGGACCTTGCTTCCATTTCTTCAGTCCGCCCACCATGCAGAACCAGGCTGTGCGTCCTCGCTGTGCGAAGTTCTCCTGATACTCGCGAGGCAAGGCCGGTTCCAAAACCAGAATCTCCACGCGCGCGCCCGTTTCCTTATAAAAATATAGGCGCGCCTGTATCACGCGCGTGTTATTCATCACCAGCAACGAACCCTTTGGCAGCAGGCTCGGAATATCATAGAAATGGCGCTCGCTTATCTCGCCTCTGTCGTAGATGAGCAGCTTGCTTTGGTCGCGCTCAGCCAGAGGAAACTTGGCAATCCTTTCGTCTGCCAACTCATAGCTATAGTCCTTTATTTGTATTGTTCGTGGGTCAGTCATAGACAATAAAATGTAAAAATCGCTACGAAGTTACAAAAATATCGTGGAAAAACGTTATATTTGCGTGCGATACTATGTATAAAACCATAAAAACTTATATATCATGAAGCACTTCATCAGTAGTTTGCTTGCCTTCTGCCTATTGGCTCCGGCAGCTGTGAATGCACAGGATTTGAAACGGGATGCCAATTCCGAATACAATCCCACTAATTTGCCACCCGAACCATCACTTGTAAAGTACGGCAAGGCTTCGAGCCGTCAGAAGGCCCGAGCTTTGGCTCAAGAAACCGGCTTGCCCGACCATTGGAACAATGCCGAAACCAAGTATTTCCCACCCGTCTTCAATCAGGATGGCGGTTCTTGCGGTTCCGCTTCGCGCATCTGCTATATGTTTACCCACGAGATTAACTCGTATCGCGACGTTGCCAGCAACACGGCCGAGACTATGTATCCCAGTCACTTCGTATGGCTGCTGACATACGGCAACTCGTCGAAGGACGATTTCGTGACCAACGTCGGAGTGCCCAATGCCCAGACATACGGAGGTCGTACCTACAGTAAGTACTTTGGCAACCAGGACGAACGCAACGAAGCCTTCGGATGGATGCAGGGCTACGACCGCTGGTATTCAGGTTTCTTCAACCGTATGACATCCCCCACGCAAAACCCCTATACGCTGGGAACCGAAGAAGGTCGTCTCGCAGCTAAGGCTTGGCTCTACAACCACGCGGGCGACACCTCGTACAAGACCGGTGGCCTTATCGGACTTGGCGTTGCATCAGGTGGAACATGGGCATCTATCCCCAAGACCGAGACCAACGACGCTTTGGGAGTCACTGGAATGTCCTATGTGAAGAAGTGGGGCACAAGTGTTGACCACGCTCTGACAATGGTGGGCTACGACGACCGCATCGAGTTCGATATCGACGGCAACGGCGTCTATGGCGAAGAAGACAAAGACGAGAAGGGCGCTTGGATTATCGTGAACTCATGGGGTTCAGGCTGGTGCAATGGAGGCTTCATCTATTGCCCCTATGCAATGGCTGGTCCGAGTGTAGATTCCAATGGTAAACTGACAGGCTTCTGGACTGGTGAGCTTTACCACACTCGCAAGGATTATCGCCCCTTCCGCACCATTAAGCTGAAGATGGACTATACACGTCGCAGCGAACTGTATCTGCAGGCTGGCGTCAGCGCCGACCTCAATGCTACAAAGCCCGACAAACTCATCGCTATGGACCACTTCAAGTATGCAGGCGACGGACAAAGTGGAAACACCAACCCTGCACCAGAGGTTCCCATGCTCGGTAAGTGGGCAAACGGCAAGATGCATACCGAACCTATGGAGTTCGGCTACGACCTTACCGACCTTTCTGCAGGTTTCGACCGCAGTCAGCCCTTGAAGTATTTCTTCGTTGTCAATACACGTGACTGGGGCCTTGGCGAAGGTCACATCTACGGAGCAAGCATCATCGACTACGAATACGACCAGGAAGGTCTGGAGACTCCGTTCGACATCACCGATAACAGTGCTGTTGAGGTTAAGAGTGCAGGTGCACAGACCATCATCAGCGTTATTGTTTACGGCAACTCGTACAACGCTCCTCAGAATGTGACTGTTGCTGACGGACAACTGAAATGGGATGCTCCAATACGAACAGGTCACGCTCTTGTCGGCTATACAGTATATGCCGAGGGCGAGAAACTTGCAGACGTTAATACAGAAACATTTGCTTATGCTGTTGCCGACGGTACCAACTTTGCTGTTACAGCCCGTTACGAAGGCGATGTTGAAAGCCGTCAGGTTTCTGCCACCGCAGCTGTGGTAAAGCCAGCCAGTAACAATCAGGTGGCCTTTACTGGTGGCGGTTTCAGCATTCCCGACATATTCACTTCAAAATACGAGGAGTGCACCATAGAATACTACATCAAGCCCAATAGCCTGACTAACTACAACAATATGTTCGGTCCGGGGTGGGGCACTTTCCACGGACATTGCAACTCTGGTGGAGCTATGTCTATCGGATGGAACACAGGTAACGACCGTATCGCTTCAACCAGCAGCACCCTCAAGACTGGCACATGGACTCATGTTGCAATTGTAGTCAATGGCAACAAGATGACGGCGTATTTCAATGGCTCCAGCGTAGGTTCGGTAACCAGTTCCACTTATAGCGGTGTTGGCGGTTTCGGCAACCTTGTGTTCACAGGCAGTGGCAACAATGCCCAGAATGCCACTTACGATGAGATTCGTATTTGGGATCGTGCACGCACTGCAGCGGAGGTAAAGGCAGTGTACAATCGTGAATTCTATGGCGATGTAATGCCCGAAGGCCTGATAGCCTACTTTAAGGGCGACGTTTTTGAAAGCGATGGTAAGTCGTATCTGCGCGACTGCGTCGGCGGTCATCATGCATTGCTTACTAATAGGTTTAGCAGTACAACCAGCACTTTGCCAACTCTCTCTCGTCCGAAAGATAATACCAATATCCTTTCCATTGATGCTCCTACCGGAGAAGTACAGGCTAACGTTCCTGTAACCTTGACGGCAACACGCGGCGATGCCATTCGTCGTCTTGTATGGAGCATTCCTGAACTGAACATCACCGACTGGCACATTACCAGTCCTACCGTTGTGTTCCCACAGGCTGGCACATACAC
>Ga0247611_10002252_pt1 | contig 31735 bp, 24 predicted proteins | sample 177DNAGHGhighgp2_FD_192422 | JGI IMG/M metagenome (GOLD analysis project Ga0247611, IMG submission 192422) | Sheep rumen microbial communities from Palmerston North, Manawatu-Wanganui, New Zealand - 1770 DNA GHGhigh gp2 | ecosystem: Host-associated > Mammals > Digestive system > Stomach > Rumen... | reverse complement strand
TAAAAAGTATCACATTAGGAGAATTATTAAAGAAAAATCCATCTAAAGCTCTTCGATGTGCTGTACGTGGAATGCTTCCAAAAAATAAGCTTAGAGATGCTAGAATGAAGAGACTCAAACTTATCAAAGGAACAACTACAAAATATGATAATTTTAAACCTGTAAATCTTTATAAATAATGGCAAACAAGGAATACAATTACGCAATTGGTCGTAGAAAATGTACAACAGCTGTTGTAAAGTTATATTCTCAAGGAGGAGGAACTTTCATCGTTAGGACAGCTAGTGGTAAAGAAGTACCTTTAAAAGAATATTTCGGAGGAAATACACATTTATATGAAAATGCAATCGCTCCATTTAGCGTTATTGCTCCTGAAGCGTACAAAAAGTTTGATGCACACATTCGTGTATTAGGTGGAGGTATTGCAGGACATTCTGATGCTATTAAATTAGGATTTGCTAGAGCATTAATTGAATGGAATTCAGACTTAAGACCAACTTTGAAACCTTATGGATTACTCAAGAGAGATCCAAGAATTAAGGAAAGGAAAAAGCCAGGTTTGAAAAAAGCCAGAAAAGCTCCTACATGGTCAAAGAGGTAATTATCTTCTTATCATATGAAAGAACGTTCTTCTGTGGAAGAATGTTTTTTTGTATATTGCAAAAATGTTTCTCATACAAAAACAAAGCATTCACATCCATAATGAGTATGAACTATATAATTAAAAATAGAGCTTAAGTAAAAATTTTTACTTTTTTAACTTTTTCATTTTCAGTGTCTTGTATGTTCTGATGGATAATCTTCTCATGTGATTACTAGTCCTAATTTTTTTTAGTTTCTCTATCTACTTTCTTATTACGTGCATCTTCCACAATTTTCCTTCGTTTACGTTCAATAGCCTTTTTTTGTATATTACATTTTCTCATTTTTTACAAAAATATGATAAATATCATACAAATATTATATTCAAATCATTTCAAAAATCAAAAATTCTTTATTAACCTACAAGTGATCAGAAACTGGGCTTTCTACCATTATTAAAATAACAAAAAAAGACCGACTCTTGTGAAATCGATCTCTTCTCTATTTGTGAATTATAATTCTCTAGTATCTTTTTTTAAACGGTAGTCTCTATTAATTCAGCTTCACTTTGTTCATATTGTTTTTTAGTTTTGAATATTATCAAAATTTATGATTCTGAATTTTGTTGGGTAGATTCCGTACAAAATTGAATAAAGAAAGTAACATTTCGTATAAATAGTAGCTAGAAATAACTAGTCAAAAAGGCTCTTTCTCTGTAAAAACAGCAATCATAACTCTATTTGGTCCATAAATATTTATGATAATATTTTCCAAAAAAGTTAATCAAGATGCGATTTTCCATTCCCTCTTATAGATATCTCAATCAGTATTTCTTAAAGCTTTTTTATTTGTTGGTGTGTCTGAAAGTAATGTTCTAGAGTGTATGTTTTTTTCTATTTTTTTTGGAAAGAATTTCTTTTCTAAATGTTTTTGTATAACTTTTGGAAAATGGATTGTTCATAAAAATGCATCAATTTCAACTTGAGAATCTAAAATTTGATCATAGATTTCCATGATAGAATCAAGTCATTCATAAAATTCTACCTTTGGAGCAATGCCAAATTTTTCAGTTAAAGCAGAGAAAGCTGGTAGTAATTCCTTAAATTGTTCATATTTGCTCTTTAATTGGGTTGCGATATGATCAGGTGATATGGCACTATACATTGCAATTTTATTTTTTTCGATAGTGTTGATCAAACCCTTTTTCTGAAGTTCTTTGATAACACTGTAAATTGTAGATCTTTTTTCTTTTGTAACCCTTGCAATAGTAGCAACATTTACTGCTTTATATTCAAGACATGTGAGATAAATCTTAGCTTCTCTCTGTGAGAACCCATTTTGTATTAGAAGAGAACTTAAATCCATAAGAATTCTGAAAAAATAAATTACTTATATTAATATTATTTTGTTGACGATTTTCAACAACAAGTAAACATAATTATCAATTGATATATTTTAATTTTTGATTATATATTTTCGTACAAAAATAAAAAACAAATAATAAAAATTAATAACAAAAAATTTTTAAATTTTAAATTATGGGAAAGAAAATCACTATTAAGTGGAATGATGTGAAAAACAACGCACCTCTTCCACATTACATCTGCAATGGTTCAAATATAACCATTGAAATAGATGATGACGGGAAGATTCAAGCCTCCGGAACATGCTTGTTTCCAAAGAATGATAAAACTCTTTCAAAAAGAAAACAAGTAAACCATTTTCATTCGATTATTTTACTAACCAACGTAATCTTTGCATTAAATGTTGTCTGGAATGCTGCACGAGCTACAGCACAAGTAACAAACTGGGAAAAAATGTTATCGGTAGAGACTCATACAAGGGTGTTCCATCCCATTAAGATTGACCAACCGTACCATTTTGTTGCACTTCTAGAAAAAATGAAAAAAGACTTTAACAAAGTGACACTTAAAATTCTAGATGTTGATAATAAAACTGAGCTCATTTCTGTTGAAACGACAGTAATTGCCAACTAGAAGAAATCCAAATAGAAGAAAGAGCTCTAATTTTAGAGCTCTTTTAACCGTATTAAAAATATTCACTATATCATCAAAATAAAAAACCGGTCTAATCTTCGTAGACAGGTTTTTTATAATGCTTTTGCCATTTTTTATAAACAATCACCGTATTTTAGGATATATTTTTTCTTTCCAAGCAATAATCAACAATAGCATCTATATGAGATTGTGTAGTATCAAAGATTGGTATATTTAAATCAGATTGCTTAATCAACATTTCAATTTCAGTACATCCTAAAATAATTCATTCAATATGTTTCTTCTTAATCATACCATTTATGACATCCACGAAATATTTTTTTGATCCTGTATTTATTTCTCATTTACACAATTCATCGAATATTACCCTATCTATCTCATTTATGTCTTTTTCTTCTACTGGCACGCTAACAGTTAATCAGTTTTTTTCTAATCTATTTACCAAAAAATCTTCTACCATAGTATATTTTGTTCATAATAGTCAAACATTATAAACATTACTTTGTTTACATTTATCTGCTACACAATCCGCAATATGAATCAAGGGAATATTTATTTGTTGTTGAACATAATCGGCCAATTTATGCATTGTATTGGTAGCTATTGCTATATAATCAGCACCTGCATTCTCAAGTATTTGGGCAATATTTGCCAATTCTTTTCATATCTCATCTCGATTGTTATTCAGCATTAGTTTTCTAATTTCCTCAAAATTAACGTTATAAATAATCATTTTTGCACAGGTTAGACCTCATGCTAATTCATTCACTTGATTGTTAATTCTCTCGTAATAATGAATAGAGGATTCATAACTCATTCATCAAATAATTCAAATCGTTTTCATAATTCTTATTTACATAGTTAAATGAGGAAATATAATGAATTATAATGCTCTTGTATCTCTTTTTTCCACAGCAGCTTTTATAAATTCTGATTCACTTTGTTCGTATTGTTCCTTAGTTTTGAATACTCTTACTGAAACTCAGTTAGAATTTACTTCTTTTTCTCCCACGATAAGGATATAAGGTACTTTCATAAGCTCAGCATTTCTAATCTTTTTATTCAAACTATCAGCACTTGTATCCACACTTACTCTGATATTCTCTTTTCTCAAATCTTCACAAACTTTATTTGCATAGTCTATGAATGGATCAGCTACTGGCAGGATTTTTACTTGTTCAGGAGCTAACCAGAAAGGGAATACTCATTTAGTTTCCTCTAATAAGAATGCAGTAAATCTATCAAATGTTCCGAATATTGCTCTGTGAATTACTACTGGAGTCTTCTTTTCTCCATCTTTATCAGTATATTCAAGTTTAAATCTTCTAGGTAATAAGAAATCAAGCTGACATGTAGACAATGTTACTTCTGGACCAACTGCAGGTTTTACTTCTACATCTAGTTTTGGTCCATAGAAAGCTGCTTCTCAGATAGCTTCAGTATAAGGACATCCAAATTCATTCAAAACTTCTCTAAGTTTATTTTCTGCCTCATTCCACATCTGATCATCGTCGAAGTATTTTTCTTTGTCTGCAGGATCTCTTAATGAGAGTCTGAATTTATAATTTGTTAACCCAAAATCTTTATACACATCAAGAATCAAAGTTACAACTTTTTTAAATTCTTCTCAGATCTGATCAGGTCTAACGAATAGATGAGCATCATTCTGACACATACATCTTACTCTTTCTAGTCATTTAACTACTCCACTAGCTTCATATCTGAAATCTGTAGCAAATTCTCAAATTCTGATAGGCAAATCTCTATAAGATCTCAAATCATTTGCATAAATTAACATATGATGAGGACAGTTCATTGGTCTAAGCACAAATTCTTCTTCATCTACTTTCATTGAAGGGAACATATTTTCTTGATAGTGATCCCAGTGTCATGAAGTTTTATACAAATCAACTGTTCCTACACATGGAGTATATACGTGCATATAACCCATATTTCTCTCTTTCTCGTAAATATAATTTTCAAGTTGTTTTCTAATAACAGCACCATTTGGCAACCAAAGTGGCATACCTTTACCAACCAAGTCATGAGACATAAAGATTGATAAATCTTTTCATAATTTTCTATGATCTCTTCTTTTAGCTTCTTCTACTTCTTCAGCATAAGCTTTTAGATGTTCTTTATCTTCAAAAGCCCAAACGTAAATTCTAGTCATCATTACATTATTTGAGTTTCCTCTCCAGTAAGCTCAGGCTAATTTATCTATTTGGAATGCTTTTGGATCGATTTCTTTGGTATTTTCTACATGAGGACCTTCACACATATCCAAGAATGTAGCGAATTTTCCAGCAAATTTATCTGGAAATTTTTCTTGAAGATATTTAGTTATTCCTTCGTAGTATTTTATATAGTTTTCATCGATTCATTCCAAAACTCTATCTTTAGCTGCTTCAGCAATAGTATTTACGTAGAATGAAATACTTTCTCCGTCAGCAAGGAATTCCTTTCTCATTTCATCCTTATATTTTTGTTTCATCAACTGATTGACTAAGTAATCAGAAGTCTCAGCATCCACATCTATGCGAATTAAGTCTTGGCATTCTTTTACGATTTTTACCATTTGATCTTGGACTTTTTTCAAGTCATCTTCTCAGATTTGTTTTTTTTCACTAAATAAGAAATCGTAATACAATCCATTGTCGATTGCTGGTCAGATTGCTACTTCTACATCCCATTGCTGTACTCTTTGAATAGCCTCCGCTAATACGTGAGCTAGAGTATGACGCTGTCTAAACAAGGGAGTGTCTTCATGATTTGACATCTTTATAAACATAACCTAATAAAAAATCCTACTTTTCTAGTAGGAGTTCATTGATATTATAACAACGGAAAACTCCTACCAAATTTGGCGTGTGGTAGCGGTTGTAGTCGTTGTTATTCAGTTCATAATTTACTAATCAATTTATAAACTAATAAAAGTATTATTATTTTTAAAATAGAATGCAAGAGAAAAGAAAAAAAAGTAGAATGAGATTCACATTCCACTCTTTTCTTTAAGATCTTTACGCATTTTCTTTAGATTGAGTCTCCTGTAAATATCCAGACTGACCTTTATTAAAAGAAAGATGATAGAGAGATAACCTAAAATTGCGAAACCATTAAGGATGAATTCATCCCTTACCTCTGGTTTTTCGGCCAAGGATGAAGATCCTCCTAAGATATACCCCATCCAGAAACCGAAGAACACCATACATAGGAGCATATAATACAGCTCCCACTTCTCGACTCGAATCTTTTTAACCATAGTTTTCCTTTCTTTTATGTTTGTTTTATTAGTTATAATAATGATTTTTATTAATTTGTAAAGATATATTAATACATCTCCATAAACATCTGATTTCTACTTTATTTTTTATAGCATTTTCGTATATATTATAGTTGTAGTCTATTTATTTTAAGATTGCTTATTGGAGAATGAGCTTTAAATCTATATTTAATGGACAATTGTTTCTCAAAATAAGGATAGAATGCAAGAGAAATCTGAAAAAATATCTTGTTCATAGTCATCTTTTCACAAAATTACTTCATTCTGAGTGAAATAAAGGGTATTATGTGTCAGAGATCTCTATTCATAAGCCGAAGAATCGGTTTACTTTATATTTCCTAAATCTATTACTTCGGTAACGATTGTTTTTGATAACAATTTATACCTAAGATTTTTATGGAGTTGAGTTTTACAATCTAAGACATAAAACAATACAGTCATTTTTTTTGTATATATATTTTGAATGCAATTATTTTCAATAAATTATTAACAATAATATTTGCATTTTTTTGAAAAATGTCTATAATTAAATTAATGTAAGGTTTTTACTTACTGCAAACACAAAAAATAATGACAGAACAGGTAGAAAAGGCTGTATCAGCCACACCAAAAAAAATGCCTGCAACAATTACCTTTCAAATCAAACCATTCAAAGATAACGAAAGAACTGTTGAACATCGGCAAAAAATTGTAGAGAATCTGATTTCTTTGAAATCTAGAATGATTTCATTTTTGATTAGCGGAAATAGTCAGTGAATTAAATTTTATGTAAAAATGCCTTTGAAATTTAAGGCATACTTTTGTAATACATTTTACAGTTCGTATCCTACATCTGATTTAATAGAAACTCAATATCCAAAACTTTCTAACCAACGCCATTGGGTACGTATAGATAAAGAAGCTCGTTTTAGAGATGTTGAAAATTTCAAAAAAGAATGAAGCTATCTCGATCCAATGAATGACTTACTTTCTTTATTTCAAAATGTACCTAATAATTCTATTCTGACTTTATTTTTTGATTATACTTTCAAATTAGATGAATCTGTTTTAAAACAAGCTTGGAATACTTTTGCAAAAGTGGTAAAACGAGCACGAGCCCCAACAGACAAAAAAGAAGAGAAATCTGATGAAAAAAAAGTAGAGAAAGAAAAACAGATTTTCTTTTCTTTATCATATTCATTGCTGACAGATAACTCAGCAACTGCCGATGCTGTTGAGTGAAATTTAACATCTGTATTAGCTCCTTTTGTGGATAAATGATCATGTAAATTTAAAAATAAAAGGATTTGGCATCATTGCCGTTTTTCTGAAGTTGTAAATTTTTTCCATATTCCAACAAAAGTAAATTTTGTAAAATGATTAGAATATACATTATATCGTAAATTGCCATATCCTACAAATATACCAGCTATGGATACTTATCCTGACAAAAATAAATTAACACTGCTGTGAGATACAGATTATAGATGAGATAAGATTCGCTTTGGTATTAAAGAAGAAGATAAATTTCGTCATATCTACATTGTTTGAAAAACATGAACCTGAAAATCGACTATAATTTCAAATATGATTATTTCGGATATGAACGCTGGGAATGGATTATGTTTACTCGATCCCCACGGAGAACTTGTAGATACAATTATTGAATCTATACCTTCAAATAGAATAAATGATGTAATTCTTTTTGATTTAGCTGATACTGAATATCCTATCTGATTCAACCTTTTGCAAGCAGACAATGAAGATGAAAAGAATAGGATCGCTTCGTGAGTTGTTTCCACTTTCCAGAAATTGTTTGATAATTCATGGTGACCAAGATTGGAATATATTTTGCGTAATGTGGTATTAAGTGTAATTGATTATCCAAATGCAACATTAATGCATATTTTAAGGATTTTAACAGATAAAGATTTCCGTGAAGAAGTAATTTCACATGTACATGATGCAGTTATACTAAAGTTTTGGAATTCTGAATTCAATAAATGGCAAGATAGACAAAGAGAGGAAGCTATTGCTCCAATTACAAATAAAGTCTGACAGTTCTTGTCTTCACGTTTGGTTAGAAATGTATTTGGACAACCTCGTTCAAAACTTAGCATGAGAAAGGCGATGGATGAAGGTAAAATTATTCTGGTAAACTTATCAAAAGGAAAAATTTGAGAAGATAATGCAAATATGATTGGATCTTTGCTTGTAACAAAGATTCAGATTGATGCGATGTCTAGAGCTGATATTGCTGCAAGTAAACGTCGTCCTTTCTATCTATATATCGATGAGTTTCAGAATTTTGCTACTAAATCATTTGCTACAATTCTTTCAGAAGCTAGAAAATATAAATTATCTTTGATATTAGCGAATCAGTATACTTCTCAGTTAGATGAAGATATCAAGAATGCAATTTTTGGAAACGTATGAAGTATAATATCTTTCACTCTCTGATATGATGATGCAGCAGTAATGACTGCTCAATTCAAAGAATTGGTTGGAGTGAATGATTTGATATCTTTGCCTAAATATACGACATATACAAGATTGATGATTGATGGAATTTCATCCGATCCTTTCAATACAAAAACTCTACCGCCATTTTCTCCTGCAGATACAGACAATATTGAAGAGCATATTGAAAAAATCAGACGCCAATCACGTCAGAGATATGCAATGGAGCGTACTCAACTTGAATCACTATTGAATGCATGGTGAAAGAAAAAATTTTCAGCTCAAGAAAAGATTGCCGAAAAGGCTAAACTCGAAGCGATGTGATTAGATGAAGAAGATAGTAAAAACTTACAAGATTTTGTGGTAGAACAGTCAATCTGAGAGTTTGATAATTTCATAGTCGATGGAGAACAGGCTGATGCTATGGTTATGGATAAAGATGCAAAAACTTTCAAATATGTGTGGTATAATAAACCTGAAAAAATGGAAGAAGTAGCAAAACTTCAATTTGCAAAATGAAAAACATTAACATTCCCTACATGAAAGAAGATACAGCTTTGAGTAGATTCTTACGTTTCTACGGATAATGAGAAAAAAGTGTTCATTTGGATATGAGAGAAAAATGAAATAAAAAAGCTTATTCAAAATATGAAAATTGCATCATGATTAGATAAAGATGCAGATTCTCCTCTTGTATTTATTCCAAATGTAGAGAAGTTGCAAAAAGAGTTACAGAAAAAACAACAAGAAAAGAAATCTGGATGAAAAACATGATGAAATAATTTGCCAACTTTTTCATGAGAATTTTCGGTAAATGATATCAAACTTTGACAGCAATACGAATGATATGTAAAATTGATGTACAATTATGGAATGTTTGTAACTGTAAAATGAGTAGAGTGATTACTCCATAAAAATCGAATTGCTACAATTGGAGATGGAATAGAGTGGAAAAAGTATTATAATATTTGAGATAAAATTTTGGTTACAGCCAAGGAATTCAAAGATATTGACTGAGAAAAAAGAGTCGTTTGGACTCAAAAATAAATTCTCACACCATTCTGAGTACAACGAAAAAGCTACTCGATTGAGTAGCTTTTATTATATAATAATGATATAATTTTTTATTTAGCACTTCTCATGAGCATAATCATTACATAACCACGTAATTCTTTCATTTTGTAGTCATCATTTGTGATGATTTTTTCTGCTTTCAACTTTTCTAAATGAGTAGTATAGTATGGTTTTCCATCTGGAGTAGAATATAACATCCTAGATAACGCAGTTGCAAATTCTGCTCTAGTCACTTCATCATTTGGTCTGAAGTTATTATTTGGCATATTTATTCACATAATTCAGAGCTGATATGCTAGTGTCACTCCGTTATCATATTGTGCATCTAATTTCTCAGTTATATCGTTGAATTTATTAATTCTAGTTTCATCTGGCTTTTGTCATAGTACATTAATAGCATAATATGACAACATTTTTGCCATAGCAATTCTAGTGAGCTTTCAATTCATATTTGCATCATTTATAGTTGGCATAGTTGTAATTCATTTTTCGTGAGCAAATTCATATGCTTCTTGAAATTCCTGTGTGTAAGTCTGTCATTCTGAGGATTTATCCGAAGAATCCATAGGTGTAGTACTGTCCAAATCCTCCACCGCTTCGCGGTCCCCCTCCTTTATCAAGGAGGAATCTTCTTCCCCTCTTGACAAAGAGAGGTCAGGGGAGATTTGACTATCATTTGAAGTCTTACTTCTACCACCTCATCCACTACTTCCTCATGATGGTTTAGCTTCTATTTTAGTCCAATCAGCTGTAAGTGTAATCACATCTCCACCTGTAGTAGTCAGATTTATCACTTCTTGACCATCTGAGTATGATGATCATGTAGCTTTGTCAACCCATCCACTGAAAGTATATCAAATCTTTGTAAATGTATTTTCTGTTAAATTCTGAGCTACATCGTAAGTGAAAGTCTGATTTTCCATAATTCATGTTCATTCTCAAGCTTCGTAATGTACCTCATAGGTATTCGCTGTCCATACTGCATTTAAAGTCATTCATACTGTTACGACATCGTTTTCTACATCAAATACATCATCACCATCATTGATAGCCCATCATCAGAAGACATATCACGTTTTAATTAATCATGTGAGATTATATCATGTTATAATCTCTAATGGTAGTTTATCTCATGATAAAATATCTCAACTCCATATATGTTTACTATCACTTACAAATATAACTATAAGGATTTTTGGAGGTATGACATAATTTTTAAAACAGTGTACACTACGTTTTCCATCACGAAAATAGACATTATCAGGATATACTTTATCATTTTCTATATTAATATATCGAGAATAAAAATCATAATATGGATGAACACTAGATGATGAGTAATAAGGTGATGTCATACTAAATGTATTCTTAAATATTGTTCATATTCAAGGCTTACTTATATTGATTAGTTTGTTATTTTCTGTTCGTGAATAAGAGGATGTACATTTTTGTAAATCTCACGTTATTCACTCTATTTGAGTATCTGAATATCGTGCATTACATCATGTATATATATTACACCATGCAATAGTTAACATATTCCATTCTGCTCTACTAGGTACATGATATCATAGAGGACATGGTCATTGTCTCTTATATCTCTCATTTCAATTATCATATCAGTTTTCAATATTATCACCACTTCATCACCAATCATTATCATGATTTCTTCAATTTGTTGGATTTGTAGACCAATTATTATTAGCCGGTTCTTTCCATCACCAGTAATAATGTCAGCTTAAATCTTCTCATGCTATTGTTAGATTTATCTCTCACCATGTATCATCATTCCATATCACAGTTATATCTCCATCATCATTTACTCAGGTATAGATTCAGTTTGGAGCTGTAGCTGTGAGAGTTCGGTGTGCGTGAAGTGTAAGGTCTGACGTGATAGTTCTTTCCGTGAAATCAAATGCTCCAGTTTCTCCATCTGCGTATCGATAGTCAAAGCGATATCAATCTGGTGCTGTTGGAGCTGATGTGTCTCATGTTCGTTTTTGTCAGTCCTCTACTTCTCATGACCTTACTTTTACCCCATCATTAAGAAAAGTAAGGGTAAAGGATTGAGTGAAAGGCTGGTAGAAATCATAGAAACAACGCACAGAATTACCCTGAGCACGAATGTAATTATCCCCATCAATACCACCCTCATACAATCCGAAGTGTCGTGAGTATGGTCGTATGTATGAATACGACGAGTGATAAGGGCTAGAAGTCCATAGGTCAGCGTAGTAACCCAAATTTTCGACCGACGCATCGTAGTAATCGCGAGAACCTGCAAATGGTATCTTTAACTGATTATGCATATCCGAAACACTATTGTCATACATAGTAAAAATCTTAAATAATTCTCATAGACTTGGTACATGAAATCACTCTGGACATGGACCACGTCTTAATTTTGCTTGTTCTTCTGTTAATTTTACAAATGTAAATGTGTCTCCAGGGTTTCATCACCATAAATCTACTTTGCTATCATCGTTAAGCCAATTGGTATTTCATTTATAAAATACTCAACTATTATAATATTCTTGACTAGCTGGATTATAGCTTATTGTGGTTGCATCCACTTGTCAATCCACAGCACTAGATGTAATTGTATCTGAACAACTTCTTGTTGATCATGATAAATCACATCATGGTTTAAATCAATGATTATTTCACCACTGAAAATGATATCAGTATGTTTCATCATATGGACAATATCATCAATTTGTATTTTTATCACATCATGTTCATGCTGTGGTTGCTCAGAGATTACGGTCTAAGATTGTAATTGTATCTGTTCCGTCTGTGATAGTTATAACTTGTGCTTCAAAGTTTTCATTACCATTTAAGGTATAATTTATATGTCAGTATGGCTCACTGACTGTAGTAGTTTCTGCATTTACAACTCATATCGCTAATGTTCCCATCAGTCCCATGAGTCATAATGCTACATAAAGTAAGTTTTTCTTCATTAGAATACTTTAGAATATAAAAAGGCGACTAAACCCGCAGTCGCCAAACTTAGTACTCTATAATGCCATCAGACAAATAAGAGGCAGATTTAATCGCCTTTTTCGTCCGATAACAAAATATACAAAAAATGAACATTTATACTAAATTTGGCACTTACCTTATAAATTTCTAATCAAAAAAGGCAAGAGAAAAATATTTGATTTATCAGTCAGAATTTTTACCATATATAATATAGTTTTTATTTTTACTGAATTACTATGACAAAAAAATCTAACATTTCAAAAAACAGGATTTGGACCTATGCCAAAGCCATTATCATTCCTGTAGCTGTATGAGGAATTGTATGACGAATTATGTCTTCATTTATCGATTACGAAGTACTCAAAAGTCCCTTCCTAGCTCCTCCAAGCATCGCATTCCCTATCGTTTGGACAATTCTCTATATCTTAATGTGAATTTCTTATGGAATATTAGACGATAAAAAATTAATTGATAAAAATCTGAATATCTTGTATTATATTCAGCTTTGAGTAAATGCTTTATGGTCTATTTTCTTTTTCGTACTTAAATGGAGATTATTCTCATTCTTCTGGATTCTATTATTAGATGTGTTAGTTATTTGGATGGTTATCAGGATGTACAAAAAAAATAAAACTGCATGATTATTACAGATTCCATATATTTTGCGGATATTATTTGCTACATATCTAACTCTAGCTTTCTATTTACTGAATAATTAAATTTAAGGGTTTTTTATGTTGAAAAAGAGCGTTTAATTTCGCTCTTTTTCTTGATTTATTTCTTGTTATTCATTTCCAGTGGAATAGCATCCACTACAGACACCGGTAAATCATAAACTTCATTTGATTTAACCTTTTCGCGTTCGTTATTTTTACTCTTGAATGAAATAATTTTTTTAATCATTAAGTACATTCAGAGTCAAAATGTACATATTCATATTATGGTGAATCATTTTTGTAGTCAGATTATTGCTGTTAATGTTCAAAATCATAATGATCACATTATATCTCCAGCTCTTCATACAAATTCTTCTACTCATGCAATTGATCACTTATCCTTGGATTCTTCATAACTAATAATTAGTGCTGATGTAAGTGGGAATAATGATGCAATTCATAATGAAATGAAGAATGTTAATATCAAAATTGTATAAAATCATTCATTGAATCACAATAATATATACAAGAATGATATTAAAACTAAAATAATAGAAATCAGAAGCTTTTTACTATATTTGTCTCAAAATCTTCAGGTAAATACATTTATCACGTATGGTAATTTCATTGCGGCAAAAACTACAGCAATCTGTGAAAGTGAAAGATTATTTTCTGCAGCAATTATCGGTATAAATAGATAGCTTGTATAATTTAAAAAATTTGTAAGCATAAAACTTCATAGTGCTACATACATTTTTCAGTTATATTTTTTCAATAATTGCCAGATTTCTTTCCGACTTCCTGTGGATAAACATCCATTGATAAAAGAGTGAATAAATCAATCTTTTCAAAAGAATTTTTGTTCATATTCTGTATTATTACTTAGGCTATTTGAAGATTTTGATTCTTTTTTCACTCTTTTATAAAATCTTTTTCGTGTTTTGTTGTAGCGTTTTGATAGAACTGATTTGATTTTTTCATCCCGCAAAATGGAAACTAAAGCAAAAATCACCACAAAAAAATACATATAAGGTAATTCCAAATAATTTACCAAAACAGCAGCAATTAGTGATCATATCACTTCTGTAATATACATTGCAGAAAAATACACACCAGAAACCTGAGCATTATCCATTTTTGTTGATTTCTTTGAGTAATAACTACGGTACGTCGTAAATGTAGTTGAATTTGCTATTCCATTGAAAATTGCTGCAAATAATAGCAATATTCGTGAATGTAATATTCACGCAAGGAAAAATAACAAACCACAAACTGCATACAAAATTTTTCATACTAATAAGATATATTTTACATTTAAACGATCATTCATTCTTCATATTGGGATAGTGAAGAGTAGTTTAACAAATGCTAAAACAGCTCAGATTACAGTTACTCACCATGCACTTCCTACGATTTCTTTGATATATATAGAAAAATATGTATCAGTTCCCAATCATCGCCCCATCATAAAAAGTGCTAGAGATAAAGAAATTGATCTAATCTTTAAAGGAATAATTCTTGGTAATGATTTTTTTATTTTATTTCGCATAATTACTACATTTTAAAACTATATTGTAGATATATTATAGCTACAAAGCTTTAAAATGCAAATTTTGAATGAGATTTTACTGAATATTGTTAACACATAAAAGTGCTAATATTAAAATAAATAGTAAAATAGAACATATTACGATAGATTTATCTTGTAAAATAATTGTTTCAATTGAATCCTCGTATTTTTTAAGATAGAAAATATTATAATAATACCTAATAATAATAAATGATAAAAATGGAATTGTTATTACCATCAACTTTGTTTGAACTGAGTTAAATGTATACAAAGCATATGATATTATCACTATTCATGTGACTATTGATATAACTTGTTCTAAAAAAGATTCATTATATTTATTTATATTTACCCTTATATCGGATGATAACATAACTTCTTGGTATCTTTTTAAAAATCAAAACCATAATGCTCAAAAAAATAAAATAGTTAAAAATCGTGGAGATATTTCTACATTTATAATAAATGTTCATATGAGTCATCTTATAACAAAACCTAAAGCTATACTAAACACATCGACAATCACAATATGTTTAAAACATAGAGTGTATAAGATTGTATTAATTAAATAGATAATAAATAAAATTCACACAATACTTCATCAAAAGAAGAAAGAAAATAATAGAGAACCTATTAAAAAAACTGATGATAAAATTAATGCAAATTTTTTATTTAATTTTCAAGAAACCAATGGCCTATTTTTTTTGTGGGGGTGATTCTTATCTTTTTCTAAATCTTTATAATCATTAAAAACGTAGGTACATCCTATAAACACTGAAAAAACTATAAATATTATAAACACTCTTAATATTGAGTTAGGATTCATAAATAAATGGGAGAATAACAAAGGAATGAATACTACTATATTTTTTATTCGTTGTTTTGGCCTGAGTGCTAATATGAAATAATAAATATGTTTAAACATTTTTAATAATAAATAATAAATAATAATAAATCTTTTTGCAAATCACTCCAACATAATTAAGTAAAGAATAATTATCTAAGCAAATATAATTATCGTTTGTTTTAAATTTTGAATACTCCATTATATCTGATATATATTTTTTTCATATTGGAATAATTTCTTTCTTAGTATTTAAATCTATTTTTATAAATTCCGTACTTCATATAATTCATAAAACTTTTACACAAATATTATCAAAAATTTTCTTATTTTTTTTAATTATTTTCTTTAAAAACGATAAATCATTTGCCGATATAATTATAACATTTATATTTCATTTATCATGAATAAAAGATATAAACTTTTTATTGATAATAAAATCATCAATTAAATTATCTTTACTTATAGAATCCACCTTTTTGAAATATTTATATTTTGAATATAATAAACATTTATTATCGCTTATTGTATCATCAAAATCTATTAAAAAATCACACTCCATCTTGTTTAATAATGAATGAAGTTTTTTTATTTTTCATGCTTTATTCGTATGAGAATCACACAAAATACAATCAATTTTATTCTGTATATCTATCATTTTGCTATAAAAGTTATTCAAATTAATATTAGGGATATTCATATTATTTTCCATATAGTGATATCTTCTCATAAAAAATATCATCAAATTAATACTACTATATATGATATTGCGACAAATGGATAAGCATAACTTAAATCAAATTTTGATAAAACATAAAGTCGTAGTAGCATACTAAATCAGTATAAAAATAATCATCACCAAAAGTATCAATTTTTTATTAAAAAATTTATTTTTTCTAATAATCAAGAGGTATTTCAAAAATTTGCCATTCAAAGTTTTAATACAATCTGAGCAAATCAACTTAAAAGAACAGATGAAAGTAAATATAAATATGTCATTAGTCTTTATTACATATATTATAAAACATCAATATTGTAACGTATGTTATTGTCGGGATTAATTGCATAAAACTTCTATTTACTCATGTTTGAGTTGTAACTTCTTTATAATTAAAAGTAACAAAATATATAAAAACGATTATTAATAAAGCTACTAAAAATCATATTAGAAACCATAATATTTCCTTTTTATCAAATTTAAATTTTCTGTTAAATAGATATATTAGAATTCATACCATGAAAGCAAAAAATAATATGTTATAACATCCACCGTTAAATAAAACGTCAAATATCGCCTTAAATATTTCGGGATGCGTCTCAAATGTAATATTTCAAACACTTTCATTTCCATTTGCGAATCATAATCAGTTCACAATTTTAAATACAATAAATGGCAAATTAATTAAAAATGCTCATAAAATAACTTTTAAAAAGTTCAGAATATTTTCTTTTTTAAATAAATTTTCTTTATTTGTTAAATACCACAAGAAATAAGTTCAAAAAACTGCTGTAGTATATATCAATAATCATTCACTTTTAGTATATCAAAGCATTCATACAAAAAGAATAGGTAATCATATTCATATTTTCTTATCTACAAACAAATAACACGTATACAAACTTGTAAAAAAGTATAATGATTGAAATATATCAAAATACGGATTTGTTCAATGTATATAATATAATGGCACTCAACACAGAATAATTGATGATAATATTGCCCATGATACACTTTTCGTGTATCTAAACACACAATAAAATATTAAAATAATTATGGATAAATAAAACAAGAATGATGGTAAATTTGCAAGTCATTCTAATCGATATCCAGTCATTTTCATCAAAAATGTCTTGTATAATGATGGTGTTAATGGATATTGCTTGAATCACTGTCATAAATAATCTTCATCCGCTTTGTCTAATACTAAATTTTCTCTTTCATAAAACACTTTAGCTCTAAAATTCCAATTTCAGAATGTATCGTCTTGGTAGGTTGGCACATTCGCAATACTAATAAATCAAAATACCAATTTTACCAAAACTCGGATACATCAAATTCATAGTAAAGTATTTGTTAATTTCTTATTTCACTTTAGATATCACCATAATCAAACCCTTGAAAAACTAATTTTTTCTTTATTTTTTAAATTAAAAAATAATAGAATACTAAATAACACAAAAATCGCTAATAATATATTAAAAATACTGTATTTTATACCTATCAGATTAATTAAGAATAGTAAAAATGGTATTATCACTACTCAAACCATGAAAGAATATATCAATATTTCTCAAATATAAAATTGTTCTAATTTTCATTTTAGAATCAACCTAATAATCAAGAATCAGATTATTACAGTAAAAATTAGGCTTAAAATATATCAAAACATTCACATCTTATTTGTTTTTTATAAATATAAATGCATAATCTTGAAACTTTATTATTTTACCAGTAATTTTATCATTGTCTATTTCTATACTATTATTGTCTATTATTTTTACTTTTGAAGACTGGTATACTAATATATATTTTCAAATGTCTTGATTATTTCTTATTCTATATGGATATAAGAAATATTTCATACTACCAGGAAAGGGTCGAGTATTATCAGTAAAGAATCAAATTTCTTCAAATTTTTTTACTCATTCCAATTTTAATTGATTTTGTACAAAATCTACAAAACTATAAAAATCTCATCTATCCCTATAAACTTTTTGATATGTACCTTGAGAAATATAATTCTTATAATCTTCACGGTAATAATTGATTCATTCCAATCACATCCTTATATCATATATACACCACAAAATAAGTAATCATGACAATAAGATTTTCAATTTAGTTCTTTTATCTTTTTTTATAAATAGCAAAACTATGAAAAGTATTATGAACATCACATAGAATCATTTATTGAAATTTTCTCAATTCACAATTGGTCCATACAACAGATTTATTGTATATGGTTTAAATGAATCAAAATTTCGAAAATTCTTCCATCATTGACTCAGTTTTTTCCCGAATGAAAATTTACCTGAATCTATTTTTACATTTCAATTTAAATTTCCATCAACTAATAATATTAAATTTGTATTTCATGGGATAGTACTAAAATATTGTTTATACTCAACAAAATTCATGGAATCATTTATATCAGCAGAGACTACAACTTCATATTGATTTAATAAAGAAATCTGATCTCAAACCAAAAATCAATATGCAATAAAACCATTTCATTTTACGTTTCAATTTAATTCTAGATAATCAATTTTATCCTTTTCTCATAATGTAATAACGCATTGATTTACACAACTAAATGATATTCAATCTGCTCACTCATGGTACTGTGAAAATCATTGTTGTTGGTAACCAAATGAAAATCATGAGAATAAGCAAAAAAATAATAACAATAAACAAAGAAACTTGTATTTTTTCATTACAGAATTCCTCAAATCATAAAATTTTTAACAATCTACACTTTTTCATTCTAAAATTATAATTTTCAATATCAAGCATATTTTCTCCAACTTGAAATTTTATCTATTTAAATTTTTTCTTCTTGGTTTTAAACTTCTATGAATCTTTTTTTGTGGTGTTTCTTTTTTGTATGAATTTCGCACTAAATAAAAAAGCGATTTCAAAGTGTCATGAAGAGTCTGACTTTTGACTATCATTGCAGATAAATCATCATCTCAGTACATCATAACCGATACTTCATCCTTTCAATGTATAATAATTTCATTTGATATACTAAAAAATGGATCATCTATAATTAAGGTTTCATGTGTTGTTTCATGATAATCAGAATAAGAACCACTTTGATGTTTTATTGATTTTTTATCGATTATCGCTCTTGTTTTTGTAGTAAATTTTAACCTCCAAGGGACTCGTTCATTTACTAAATATCTTTCAAGCGCCTTATTTATATGTTGAGTTCACACAAATCACAAAAAATATTCATCATCCGCCATATATTTACTCGAAAGGACAACATGTTCGTACGCAATTTTAAATCATTCTAATCATTCATACAAATTAACAGACATTTTTCATCAAATCTTTGGCATAAGAGCGAGTAATTCTGGTATATTTGCCAATAAATTATTAGCTTTATTCTGAACTTTTTCATGTAATTCTCTAGGATCTAATGCCGTATAATTATTCACTTTATTTTTTGTAATACATGAAATATATCATTTTTTCTGTAAATTTTCGAGCGTATAATAAACATTTTCCCTTCTTTCGTTTAGTTTACGAGCAATTTCCGAAATAGTTGCGATTCATAATGATAGCACAGCTAAGTAGGTTTTAGCTTCATTTTCTGAGAGTCATTGCTCTCTTAATGTATCTATAATCATATGATATATTTTTGTATAAAAACGTATGTAATTATACAAAATTTTTTAAATTATTCAAGTTTTTATAAAAATTTTTCTTTTTAGAAATATATCTAAATAACTGAATATTTTTTATGCTATAAAAAATTTTTTATAGAAAATTGCGTTTTATTCTTTACATTTTATAGAATATATATATAGTATGGGTGTCAAAGATAAGAACATGTTCGTATTTTATATTTTACACAACTACAACCATGAAAAATACTAACCCATCTACAATCAACTCGTCTAATACAACTAAAACTAGTATCGAAGGTGTAAACTTATCAACACGTGGAGATTCCATAAGAATGTCTTTTGAAAATCCTGCAAGTTTTACAAATCGGTATGAAATAAAAAGTATTCCAAATATGTTTGAAGGTGAAAGACTTCCTGAATGATTTACAAATGATATCGCTTATCGATGATGAAATATGTCTGATGATGAAATCAACGAGACTCTTCCTGATTGAACAAGAAAATTAACTCATTTGGAATTAGATTTCGGTTCTACAAGATGCATGATGCTTTGTCCACATTGTTTCAAATCTCAAATTGAACAACATAAAAAAACTGAAAAAGAATGAATGTCTCTCGATGAACTAAAAGATCAGATTACTAAAAAATTTAAGCCATTATGATTAAAAACCATAAAAATCTGCTGACCATGAGAACCATTTCAAAACAGCGAACTTTTACCATTTTTAGAACGAGCTCATGATGAATGACTTTGAGTTTCAATCTTTACAAAATGATATGAAATCTGAGATGATAGGATGGTCGATAGGATATATGGGAAATATTGACTACACACAAGTGAAGATTTAGCAAAAAAGTTAAAAGAACTTGATGTTTCCATATTGCTATGACTAAATTCATTTGATCCACAAAAGCAGAAAGAATTTGTATGACACTGAAATGATAAATTGTGAGAAAGATACATAAAAGCACAAAAAAATGCAATGATACAACTCATTAATGCTTGATTGAATGAATATATTCCATGACAACCAACTTGTCTATGAATCTCATTTGCACCGATGAAACCTGAGACATTAGATGACGCTTATGAATTATATGAATGGGCTCGTATGAGAAATATTTATCCATTGTGATGTCCTAGCAATGATTCCGGCGATTGAAAGAAAGAAAATGCAAGAGTTAAATCTAAATTTGAAAGTTACAAAAACTCTTTATTAGATTTTTATATAAAGATATGCATTTGGAATATAAAACACTGAGTTCAATCTCTCGAAAATTTTTTGGAAGAATGACCATCTCTATATCCATGAGTTCATGTATGTAAACAAGCCCGCACTTGATGATATATGAGATTAAAAGATGATGGAAAATATGAAATGGTATCATGTCCAGGTCACGATCCAGAAAGAAAAGAATTAAAAATTATTGAAGATGTACAAAATACAACTGAAGAACAAATTTTAGAATTATGGAAGAATTCAGGTAACGCTAAAAGATGAATATATTTTTGTATAGCGAGATCTGGAATTACGTTACCTACAGATTTTCCACACAGAATAGTAGAGTGAGTAAAAAAATATTTTAATGTAAATTAGATTTAATAATAAAAAATGGGTGTGTCATACTCCGGCATGCTCATTTTTTCAAATCTACTAAGAGTCTTGAAATTATAACAAACTTTATTAATCTGATTTTTACTGAAATTTAAAAATTTTATAACGTAAAAATTTTGATTATGGCAGTTAATTTGGTGGATTTAGTTGCAAATAAAACATGACTGGAAAAGAAAGTTATTCGTAATATTATTACACTTTTGGATGAGTGAAATACTATTCCATTCATTGCTCGTTATCGTAAAGAACTCACACAATGAGCTACAGATGAACAACTTCGTGACTTCAATGATGTATATAATTATACAAAAAATTTAGAAGCTAGGAAAGAAGATGTAATCAGACTTATTGATGAAAAATGATTACTTACCGATGAGCTTAGACAGCAAATCATGGAGGCTGAGACTTTAGCTAGAGTGGAAGATTTATATAGACCATTCAAAGAAAAGAAAAACACTCGTGCTACAATTGCTAAAGCGAAGTGACTTGAACCTCTTGCTGATATTTTGAGAAAAGCTGAATTGAGTAAAGAAGAATTTGAAGCTGAGGCTGAAAAATTTGTAAAAGATACATGAGATGCTAAAACCACTGTGAAGAATAAGGAAGAAGCTATTGCTTGAGCTCAAGATATTATTGCTGAAGATGTTTCTGATCATGCTAACCTAAGAGAAGATATCAAAGACTATGAAGAAAATAATGCAAAGATTTCTACAAAGCCCACAAAAACTTTTGAAGAAAATTGAGTTTATAAAATTTATGCAAACTACTCTAAAAAGTGGAATGAGATTCCATCTTATGCATTTTTGGCATTACTTAGAGCTGAAAAAGAAAAGCAACTAAATCTGATTATCGATTTTTCTTGGGAGCATACTCTCGAATCTGCTAAAAAGTATTTCATTCCTAATGGATGAAGATGACTATGAACTAGTGTAGAATATTTAAATTGAGCTATTGAAGATTGATTAAAAAGATTACTTATTCCTTCAATTGAAAGAGAATTAAGAGCCGATAAGAAAAGATGGGCTGATGAAGCTGCAATAAAAGTATTCGGAGAAAATTTGAAGAATCTACTTTTAACTCCTCCTATTCAATGAAAAACTGTGCTTGGATTTGATCCTGCGTTTAGGACGGGGTGTAAATTAGCTATTGTAGATCCTACGGGTAAATTCTTATTCAATACTGTAATTTACCCTACTGCTCCACAAAACGATACAGAAAAAGCTGAAGCAATTTTAATGTGATTAATTGAACAATATCATATTGATTTAATTTCACTAGGAAATGGAACAGCAAGCCGTGAATCTGAACAATTTTTAGCAAATGTGATAAAAAAACATAAATTGAAAGTCCAGTATATAATCACAAGTGAAGCATGAGCATCTGTATATTCAGCAAGTAAATTAGCACAGGATGAATATCCATCTTTGGATGTAACAGTTAGATGAGCCATTAGTATTGCTCACAGAGTGCAAGATCCTTTAGCAGAATTAACTAAAATTGATCCAAAATCTATCTGAGTATGACAATATCAACACGATGTAGATCAAAAATTTTTGAAAGAAAAATTGGATGAAAAAGTGGAAGACACGGTAAACTCTGTATGAGTAGATGTAAATACGGCAAGTTACACTTTGCTACAATATATTGCATGATTAAGTGAAAAAATCGCCAAATCTATTGTTGAATATAGAGATGAAAATTGAGCTTTTGAAAGTAAAGCTGAAGTTAAAAAAGTTAAATGATTATGACCAAAAGCTTATGAACAAGCTATCTGATTCTTAAGGATTAAAAACGGAAAAGAGCCACTAGACCAGACATGAATCCATCCTGAAAATTTTAAACAAGTTTATGAAATTTTGAAAAACGAATTCTGAATCGATAAGAAAAAGTTAATTTTGCCTATGACAGACATTTCTGTAAACGAAGGACAAATCAACGAATGGAGTGAAAAATATAACATCTGAAAAGAAACTTTGGAAGACTGTATCAAAGAACTTCAAAGACCATGACTGGATCCTAGAGATGAATGAGATGCTCCATGTTTCAAATCTGATGTGTTAGATATCAAAGATCTAAAAATTTGAATGCAGTTGGATTGAGTAGTCAGAAATGTAACAGATTTTGGTGCATTTGTAGATATTGGACTGCATAATGACTGATTGGTTCATAAATCACAAATGGCTAATCATTATGTCTCCAATCCAATCGAAGTGGTAAGTGTATGACAGAAAGTAAGTGTCAGAGTTTTAGATATAGACGAAGAAAGAGAAAAAGTTAGCTTAACCATGAAAGACCAATCAAGCATGGAAAGTAAAACTGAGCATGATTCCAAGAAAAACAAAAAAGAAGATGTAACTCGCTCAAGAGATGAAAACGATACATCTTCCAGTCTAAAAAGTAATATTACATTTACTAAAGCTTAAAGTTTTTCATGAACGCCTCGCCCCAACAGGGGCGATGGTTATTTTTTTATTTATCCAAAGAAATTAGGATTAATTAGTCTAAGTATCACTCACGAAAATCAAAGTAGTAATATAGTTATTGCTACTTTTGTTATTAAATCTTTTCATTCTTTTGGTTTATCTCAAGCTCGCATAATTCATCCAACTATAATCATAATAAAACATCCAACCAAGACGAACGATATTATAATTCTTGTTAATGTTCATATCATTGTAGGAAAAGCGTTTGTTGGATTCGTTTTCGCATCTTTACTTGTTTCTATACATTTTCATATTCCTGGAAAATTTGTATTAAGTTTTATTCCTTTACATTCTTTTTTTCCTTTTTCACTACATTGTTGCATACATTCATATTGTGCTTTTGAATCTGTGATTCCGCTACAATCACATCATCATCCTGTTTGTTCTTTCTTTTTTGCTTCACACTCTGCAATACAAGGAGCTTTTCCTTCCATTCCAGCAACTGCACAACTAGACTCACAGTCTTCATCTCATTGAGCATCAACATATGAAGTAATAAATCATGTAGATAATACAATTATACTTCCTAATAAATATGATAATATTTTATTTTTCATAAACTTAGGAATAAAAAATAAAATTCCTACCTATAGTATAATCCAAATCGTATAAAAATGCAAAAAAAATCAGACTTTTTTCTTTATACTTGTTATCCTGAATGAAATGAAAGTGAAGGATCTTGGGTGTTAATATGTAACATGCATAAGATTCTTCGCTATCGCTCAGAATGACGAACAAAAAATAACTTAAACACCTATCTTCTACCAAGTTTTCATTTTAATATTATAAGTTGCTTTTTTTCATCATCAGTTAAATTTCTACTTTTTGTAGCAAGCTTGAAATATTCCTGAATAACTGGAGTAATCGTAGTAACTACTATCTGACGTTTAGATTTTTCATCTGAGAGATCTGAAATTTCTTTTTCCCATCGAAGCTGGAATTCATCAAGTGTAGATTTTTCTTCATCGGAGCAACTATTGTTTAATGTATGAGTTAATAATCAATCTGGATCTACACGAGAGACTTGACTAGCAAAATTGTGTAAATCTGAAAGGAATTCAGATTCATTTTTTAATTGTTCGTCTAAAAATCAATTGTGAAATAATGAAACAAATAGTTTTTCACGATCTGGTTGGTATTTGGAATCAGATTTTTCTTCATTTCTTCTTTGCTGTTGAATGAAAATTTTACCTGCTCACTGAACATATTTTTTGAATTGAAGGTCAACAGTTTCAAAGGGGAATCCCAACTTTTCAGCAAAAGCTCTTTTGTAGCTTTCCTGGATGAGTACATTATTTACAGCAAGAATTAGCTCAAACATTGTGTTAATCAGCTTTGTCTTGTCTACTGGAGAATTCATATCAAATGAACTTCTAAGACGATTGAACATCTCGAGAAATCAATCTGATGCTTTATCGATACATTCCTGAAAAAGCTGATTTCAATTTTCATTATTTGCTAGTTCATCTGCATCTTTGAATCATTCTGGAAGTGAGATAATTTTTGGGAATAAATCTTGAGCATAGCATAATTTCAATGCACGAAATGTTGCCTGACGACCCGCTTGATCATTATCGAAAAGAAGATACAAATTTTCTGTGTGACGTTTGAGAATTTTGATATGCTGCTCTGTAAGAGCAGTCCCTGATGTAGCAACTCAAACAGGAAATCATAAACGAGCTAATCAAATCACATCCATCTGTCATTCAACAACGATTAATTTTTGGTGTGTGTTGATATATTGTTTTGCATGAGAAAGACCATAAAGAATTTTTGATTTTTCGAAAGCTCTATTTTCTGCTGAATTTATGTATTTTGGAGCATCATCTGGATTGATTACTCTAGCACTAAATCAGACTACATTTTTCATCAAATCATAAATCGGAAAAGTGATTCTGTTTCTAAAAAATGCATAAATTTCTCCGTTTGCATTTCTTTTGGCTAGTGAAGCTTCAAGTAAATCATCATCAGAGAATCATTTACTTCTGAGCATGTTTAGAAGTTCGTAGTGTTTATCATTTGCATATCAGATTCAGAATTCTGAAATCAATTTATCATCTAGGTGTCTTTTTTCATGAAGATAGCTTAATGCGGTTTGGCTATTTTTTAAAGATTCAACAAAAAAATCTTGAGCCAATTTCTGCATTCTTTTGAGCTTTTCTTTATCATCTTGTGATTTCTGAGCATAAGCAGAGACTTGCTGATACTGAGAAACATCGATATGTTCTTGTTCAGCGAGAACTTTTACAGCATCTCGGAAATCAATTCTCTCAATTTCTTGGACAAATGTGAAAACATTTCATCACTTCCCACACCCAAAACACTTGAAAATTTGCTTCGTTGGGGAAACCATAAATGATGGTGTTTTCTCTCAATGAAATGGACAGCATGCAGAAAAATTACTTCCAGCTCTTTTTAGTGGAATATACCTGCTAATCACATCTACAATATCGACGCGACTTAATACTTCATCCACAAGAGAATTTGCCATCCAGATTTTTTTTGAATAATTTGAAAATATTTGACTATTTGAATTATAGTGATTTTCTATTTATTTTTCAAGTGAGAGAAATTTTTTACTTATTAAAAAAGATTCTCCGTTAAGAGAATCTTTTTAGCATCATAATATAACAATTATTTAGTTTCACTTGAAGCTGTTTGTTCTGCAGGAGTTTCAGCAGTATCTCATGTAGCAGCTTCAGTTGTTGTAGCTTCTTCAGTTTTATTGTTTGCTCTATAGTATTCCCATTCTTCTACTTCTGTTCCATCTGCTAATTTACACATTCCAGATTCATTTCATTCTGCATCTTTTACGATATTGATAGTTCCACCTTGTTCTTCACAATAAACTGCAGCAGGATTAGGCATTCAAATAGTTGCCCCAGTTGATTCTTCAGCACTATTTTCTTCAGTTGTAGCTTCCTGAGTATCTGTTTGAATATTAGCATTTTCTGATCTATACATCATCAACATAACCCAACCTCTTACTTCTTGAATAGTTGGAGTTGTGTTTGTTAAAATTCCAGCTTCTTTTAATGCATTAAGATGATCTTCGTAATAATTTCATTCAGATTTGTTGTATTTGTCTCCAAATAAAACTCTTGAGAAAACTGTAGCGTATTCAGCTCTTGTAACTTTTCCATTAGGATTAAATTTTTTAATTGGAGTTCCATCAGCATTAATTCACATAATTTTGTAAGCATATGCTGTTTGGATGTAATCAGCTAAATCTCCTAGGGATTCATTAACATCAGAATATTCAACTTTTTCTGCATCTACAGGTGTTTTTCATAAAACTTTTGTCATGTATTGAGACATCATTTTAGCAAGCTCAGCTCTAGTTAATCCATCAGTTAACCTAGCTTTTTCTATATCATTAATCGTAGTGATTCCTTTTTCTAAAGCCCATTCATATGCAGTAACTTGTTCTTCACTATATTTAGATTTTGCTGTATCAGTATTTTCACTAACCTCAGCAGTGTCTCAAGTAGCAATTTCAGCAGTGTCTCAAGTAGCAACTTCAGCAGTGTCTCAAGTAGTAATTTTAGCAGTGTCTCAAGTAGTAATTTTAGCAGTGTCTCATGTAGCAACTTCAGCAGTGTTTCATGTAGTAACTTCAGCAGTGTTTCATGTAGCAACTTCAGCAGTGTTTCATGTAGTAACTTCAGCAGTGTTTCATGTAGCAACTTCAGTAGTAGTTCATGTAGCAACTTCAACAGTGTCTCATGTATTAGCTTCGATAGTAGATCATGTATTAGCTTCTACGTCTTTACTTTCTTCTGCTAATGCAAATGTAATAGTTCATAATAAAAATACTCCAGCTAGGAGAAAAGAAAATTTTTTCATTTTTGTAAAATAAAATATAAAAGGTTCCTCTATTTTGAGAAACAGATGTCCATTAAATACAGATTTAAAGCTTATTCTCCAATAAGCAATCTTAAAATAAATAGACTACGACAACATATATAAGAAAATGAAGTAAAAATAAAAGGAATTTTTTATAAGTCTGATTTTTTTACCAACTTCTTCAACCTCATCATCATCCACCTCATCAGCTTGAGAAACTACTTCATCATCAGCTAAATGAAGATCAACTGTCCCATCCACTATCAGAACTATACGAACTATCTGAAGATGATGTCGAATGATAGCTTCATGCGGAAGAAAAACATGAAGTTAAACTTGAGATATCTCCAATGTTTCAGCTATACCGATTAGATTTTATATTCATTTCTTGCATTATTGGTGTTATTTTGTTTATTAATTCTGTTTCTAAACCAAAAACTATTGCATAAGGAAGTGTTTTATCAAAAAATGCAGGATCTTCTTTTAATAATAATCTTAATTTATTTTCATCACAAGATTTAATAAATTCCTTATATCATAATATGTGTGAAATTAATTTTGCTCATTTCTCTGTTTCTTGTAGTTCTCACACAGTAATAAAAATAGATAGTCCAGCTAACAAGATTAAGATAACTGTAAATATAGGTAAAGCCAACATAGGGAGTCCTATGATAAATATTAGAATATCTCTACATCATATTTGTGGTTTTAGGTCATTATATGTCTCTTTGGAAAACCATCCCATTTCCAGTCAAAAATCTTTCAAATCCAGTGAGCCTGATGTTAATTTATAAAATAATGAATTTGATCACGTTTCAACATTAAAAAAAACTGTTTTTGAAAATATCTCATTGAACAACTCTTTCTCATATCCAGGACAGCTTTGCGGTATTTCTTTTAATTTTGTTAATAAAAACTCTGGGTTTACAATGTTACCAGTATTTTCAATTTGTATATATTTTTCATAAGCCCATTTATAAATTAATGTAAGTAAATCCTGCGTATTCTCACGATGATTTAATAATAATCAAACTTCTGCTGAATTTAGTCATTTAGGTGGTGTATACTGGACAATAATAGGATATTTCTGTTCAAAATTTTTTCTTATTTTAACCTGCTTTGATTTTATTTTCCATTTTTTAATTATATGTTTACTTATTTTTACAATTACCGTCATGAAAGCGATAAAAGGAGTTAATATGATAAGTCAAAGAATTACTATAAATTTTATCTTACTTATATCTAAACTCATTGAATGTCCGGTTAAGCTAGATTGTCTATCATGGTCAAATTCAAAATAATTATTAGGAAATTTTATCGCTAAAGTAATTCAATGATAAGCAGACAATCATTTATCATAACTAATAATGATTCTATTTCATCTACTCCAATCTACAGTTCATCCAAATCAATCAATAGTTTTAGATCTTCCATCGGTAGTAATCAAGAAATCATCTTTGGTAAATCAAGTATAAGTTTTAGGTAAAATTAATTCAGCTCTAACATTATTGATATTAGTATCAAATTGATAACCAACTAAATTCCAATAAAGTTCAGCATATCACATTCATGAAAAATTTCTAATTAATCCGTAAGTGGAATATGAAATAGGATAATCCTGAGATCAAATTACAGTTCTATCAGCATCTCAAATTTTAATTTCAATATTTCAGTTATTTTTGCTTGTTTTGAAAGTTTTTCATTGTACATAAATATTCGATATTTCAATATGGAAATCTTTTCATCAAACCGAATAATTCAAAGGAATATCTCTAATGATTCAGTGCTTGTTTACAAAAAAGTTTGCAGTAAAATCTTCAATAACATTAATTGTTCAGTCTTCTAAAATATTTGCTGTAATATCCAAATTTGTATATTCATAATCTTTAGCTTGAGTAAAATTACAAGCAAAGAAAATAGCGAATAAACCTAGGATAAATACTCAGAATTTTTTCATTTTTGTTTTATATTATAAAACATTACTATTAATTATACTCAAAACTCATATAAAATCAAAAAATCAGACCAGATTTTATATGTTTTTTTTGTTTTGATTTTTAGTTTTTTATTTATAATAATATAAGAGTATTTATTTATTCACAAGCTGAGCATGATACTAATATATATTCTTTCAATATTATCTATCAGTTCTTTATTCATGGAAAAGCCTCAGCCGGTTCAAATTGAGCCAGTTGAAGAAAATAATATCATTGAAGTGAAAACTATAAAACCACAGAAAACACAAAATACAGATTCTGAAAACTCAAATACAGGCGAAAATAATTTGATAGATGAAAACGTAGAAGAAACAGAAAATTCTGATATTCTAGAGAGTGATGAATACGAAGAAATAATATTTCAGGATGATTTTGACAAGGAATATTGGGAAGGAACAGAAGATAATTATTTAGAGGATTAATTATTCATCTTCATTGTCGTCATCATCTTCCTCTTCTTCAAAAAGATCTTCAAAATACCTAGCTCTTCTATTGATTGGATTATCTCAAGCTGCACCATGCTGATTATCAGACTCTCTTCAATCTACATTATATAAATACCAATAAGCAAAACTTTCAGCGTAATCTTCTTCCTGTGATTTTTGCGCATATCTACTTACAAATTCTTCTGGGAGACAGTTCATTTTTCCATTATCTCGACAAATTTCTGAAAATTTGGAAGGATTATCATCTTTGAAGAAATATATATAATGTCATAATTCATGAGCTAAAATCTGTTGAACATGCCTTTTTTGCCTTGTTGGTGTGTTGTTTTTATCACAATATGCAATAATTAATTTAATTCATTTGAATGTATATTTTCATGTTTGTTTGTTTCTAACTACACGAAAACTTCATTCTGTGATATCACAACTCTGTAAATATGTCACCTCAATTTTGTTATTCAGAGTTTTTAAATCATTTTCATCTAAAATTTTAATATCTACTAAATCTGCCATAATATCCTGTAAATAGTTCTCCGTGCTTTCAGAAAAAATTTTTTTCGCATCATTTGGTAAACCACTAGTATCATGAGTGAAAGTGAAATCTAACTTTTTAGTTGTGGCAGAACCGTGAGATTCAGTTTTTGTTTCAGTTTTTTGAGTTTCAGTAGTTTTATTTTGTGTAGTTTTTCTCTTGGGATCTTTTTCTCAAGTATATAAATCTTGCGTGGTTTTTAAAATAGAGAAAAATAAATAACTGTCCTTGCAATATTTATACTGATTTCATTTTTTTTGTTCTACAATTAATCATTTTACCATATCAAATCTATCAGACAGAGATTTATTGATATTTGGATTATCGAGATAAGCGACCCAGGCTTCCTTTAAAGGTATTAATTCTTTTGCAGCTTGATCAACAGCAGATTGAGGACAATATTTTTTGATAGAACCTTGCACTAAATCATAAGGAACATCTGATTTAATCGTTATTTCATCAAACTTCACGGCTTTTTTGATAAATTCCACAGCATCAAAAATATTGTTAACTCCACTTACACCAGCAGAAAAAGTATAGTATGGAATTAAAGTAAGAAATGATAAAGTAATAAGTAATCAGATTTTTTTCATATTTTTTTTGAAAAATTTGTTTATAAATCTGTATCTATTTTACACAAAAAACTAAAAAATGTCAAATTTTATGAGACTTTTTTTAAAGGTCTGATTTTATGCTGATTTTTTGGCAAATTCTCTTGAATTTTAATCTAATTTGAATATACAAAAGTTAGTGCCATTTTTCTCAAAAGTCAATGAATTTATAATTTTATATTGTCTATTTGTTGACTGAAGTAGAAAAATGTTGACTGTATTTATATCCTTTCATTTTTTTATTCTTATATTTAAAGAAACATGAAAAGATTTTTATCAATGTTAGCTTTGGCTGTATTAGTATTGCAGAGCGTGGTGACGTCAGCAGTATATGCAGCCAATGAAAATGAGGAAGCTGTATCTGAAACTGTAGTGGAGACTGTAGCACCAGATCCTG
>Ga0247611_10002251_pt1 | contig 31742 bp, 29 predicted proteins | sample 177DNAGHGhighgp2_FD_192422 | JGI IMG/M metagenome (GOLD analysis project Ga0247611, IMG submission 192422) | Sheep rumen microbial communities from Palmerston North, Manawatu-Wanganui, New Zealand - 1770 DNA GHGhigh gp2 | ecosystem: Host-associated > Mammals > Digestive system > Stomach > Rumen... | reverse complement strand
AAAATTATATAAATACTCACGAGGATTTTGCGGAAGAAGTAGAAGAAGCGGTTATTGATTATACCAATGAAAATGCTTTTATATCTAAAAATAATGATTGTTTATTTGGTATTGAAGAATACAAAAAGAAACTTATACGTGAAATCAATGATTTATTTATTGAAACATATTGTGAAAAAATTGAAAGTGTTTTAAGAGATATTTATGGTGATTATCAGTTTGATGGTTCTGATTTAATAGCTTCTGTTTCAGAAGAAGAAGCAGTTGAAGATTTGATGAATGGTTACTCTTTAGAAGAAGTGATTGAAAATAAAGAATCTTCATATCGTGGTGATGATGGTCAATTTGATTATGCTGAAACAGATTTAGAATTCCAAAAAGATATGGAAAAACTAATTCTTAAAACTATTAAAGATTGGTCAAAATCAGATAATCAGATGGAATTTAACTTTGCTACTGAATCAATCAATAATTGGAAAAATCCATTTTTAGAGGACTAAGGATATGTTAATTAATAGAGCAATAAGAGAAAGAAATATAGATAGTGAACCACCTGCTAATATAATGGAGTTATTACGCAAGGAAACTTGTAAAGAAAATATCTTACTTGAAAAATTAGTAGATAGTTCTTGGCTTAAAACTGTTACATATTTTGGTCCTGCTAATAAAATATTTCCTGGTGAAGATTTTATAACTTTTAAGACAAAAATGAGCCCAACAACTTATATTTGTAGATTTATGATACCTGGAGAATGTAAGCGTTTTTATAAGCGTTGGATGGATTCTGAATCAAAAGGAGCTTTTTGGTGGTGGGTTCGTAGGCTAATCCGCAGAGATTGGTTTAAGACTATTCCGCATTCAAATGATAAATATGGTGTTCCAAAAACTGCTAAACCGTTTCAGATTATAAAATATTAAAATTCTTGACAAATATTTAATAATGTGTTAATTCCTTTCTTTAGCTACCCCAAGTTAGCTATTAAGAGCAAATAGGCTTAGAATCTATCGTCAACTTGGTTTAATTAAAAAACATTTAGAAAGGAAAATAAAATGTTATTAGATGAAAATAATAAGCAACTCCAAAGTAATAAAGTCTATTCTTTCGAATCTTTATCTACTTCTCAAAAAGGTGAAATTGAAAATTATATCCGTGCTTTGATACAAGGTTATACTCAAGGTAATGATAAGCCTTTTACTGTTTCTGATTTAGTAGGTGGTAAGTTTAATAATTGGTCTGATACCCCTTTGGACTATATTTACCAATATCACTATAAAAATAGAACTCCCCAACAGGCAGTAGAAGAAGCTGGTAAAGATATGGGTCGTTTATTTAAATTCATTATGGTTAATGATAAAACTCGAACCTATAAGATGGCAGGTAGGGTTCAGCGACAATTTTCTACCCCAACTTATGAATATATTAAAAAATAAATAATAAAGGCTAGGAAATAAAAATCCTAGCCTTAAATTTTATATTTAATTTAGATAAATAATGATATATGTTAAAAATTGTTGAACAATGATTGATTATAAACCATTACAGAATTTTAAAGAAAGTATTGATACTAAAGTTCAAGGCTTTTTAAGAATTTCTGAAAAAGAAACAGGTAAAGTTCTATTGAATAGGCATAATGATATTCACTACGAAAATATGTCGATAGCTATTGCTCAAGCATTAGGACGTAGACCTAAAAGTGGTATTAAAGAGATTTGTTTAGGTAATGGTGGTGTTAAAGTAAATGCTGCTAATGAATTTATTTATACCGCTCCTCAAACAATTGGTTCATCTGCTTCTTTACATAATCAAACATATTCTAAAGTAGTTGATGACTTAAATACAGATGAAAATACTGACCCATCAGCTAACTATATGGAAGTTCAACATATAACAGGTAACTATTATACAGATTTATTGATTAGATGTACCTTAGAGAAAAATGAACCTGCTGAACAAAATACAAGTTATACAAATACAGATATTATATCAGATTTCTCATTCTCAGAGGTTGGCTTAAAGACATATTCTGGTGATTTGATTACACACTTGGTATTTTCACCCGTTTATAAGCAAGCATCTATCACATTAGTTTTCGACTATTTATTAAGATTTGAAATAGTATAGAAACAAGAAAAAATAAAATAATTTTAAATCCTCTTGTTTCTAGCGTGAAAAAAGAGGATTTAATTTTATAAAAAATTTTGAAAAATATATTGACATTTTTATTTTTTAATGTTAAATATATTTTCAGAATTATTGAGAAAGTTTTTGACAAGTTCAACTTTCTAAAATGAATTGCTTCAACTGATATAAGAATTGATTTAAAAGTAGTGTCTTAATGCTTTGTTAAAAATTAGTTCTTGTTGTAATACATAGTGAATAGGAAAGTTATTTTATATTAGGGTATCGTCTAATGGTAGGACAGGACGTTTTGGTCGTTCTAATGGTAGTTCGAATCTATCTACCCTAGATTTTCGGGGTTTGGTGGTTAAATTGCCTATGAAGCACAGCATCAACTGGTGGTGCAGGTTCAAGGGTTAGGAGTCTTGGAGCCCCGTACAGTTTTTTATTTAAGCCAACATAGCTCAGTTGGTAGAGCTACTGATTTGTAATCAGTGGGTCGGGAGTTCGAGTCTCTCTGTTGGCAGAGTTTCTTATTAAAGACACATACAGCAATTAAATTTAAAATGCTTGGTAAGCCGTTGGTCGATGTGTTCAAATCCATCATTATAGTAGCAATACTATAATTAGCTCAGTCTGGTTAGAGCAACGTTATTTACTGTGTCTTGATTATGTTAAAGGCTCGTACAGCAATTATTTTCAAATTTCTTTGGGATAGAAACTTTTGAGCCTTGTTTTATCGGATTGTAGTTCAGCCTGTTTAGAACGCTTGCTTTGGGAGCAAGATGTCGGGAGTTAGAATCTCTCCAATCCGAATGTTTCTTGGGCTGTAGTTCAGAGGAAGAACAATAGACTGTCTGAATAAGTTATTGATTTTACACAATAATTTTTGGCAGCACTATATAGTAATATATAGATGAAAAGATGGCTAAAACGGTGAACTCTTAACAGATAATGCTGATGACAACGCCGTGCTAAATTAGGTTAATAACCTATAAATGTGTAGAGACTATATACCATCTATCCTATTAGGATAATAACATAGTCCAGACCACAAACAGAAATGGCTATGAAAATAGTAGTGGTAAGTAATCTATGTGTCGGGATTTCGAAATTCCCCAGCCCAGCCATTTTTTAGATTAAATATGATTACTTTTATTTGTTAATCTGATAAATACTATTATAAAATAGAATAAGATTAAAAAATGCAAGAAATTATAATTAAAAATTGTCATATACACGGTGAGACAGAATTTTATAAACAAAAATGTGGTAAATGGAAATGTAAGAAATGTAATTCAGAAGCCGTTCAAAGAAGAAGATATAAATTAAAAGAAAATGCTGTTAAATATAAAGGTGGTAAATGTGAAATTTGTGGATATGATAAATGTATAGATGCGTTAGAATTTCATCATTTAAATCCAGAAGAAAAAGATTTTGGAATATCATCATCAGGTTATACATTATCTTGGGATAAAGTTAAAACTGAATTAGATAAATGTATTATGGTATGTTCAAATTGTCATAGAGAAATACACGCTGAACAGAAGAATAATAAAAAGAAGATAATTATAGAGAATGGTAAAAAAGTAAGACCAATTACTAAATATGATAAATTTTATAAACAAATAGTTTATATGAAAGATGTAATGGGTAAATCATTTTATACCATTTCAGATGAATTAAAATTAGCTCGTGGAACTGTTATGAAATATTATCATCAATCGAAAAATAATTAGTTTAATTGTATCAGAAAATGATACTTTATTAACGACCTTGTATGCCAATCAAAGTTCCCTAGGGTCTGGTAAAGGATAATAACCTTTCAGGGTCGCCATTATGGAGTTTTCAGTAGTTATTCTCCTACTCTATAATTAAAAAAGCTACTATTCTTTTATGCGTTGATAACCCGTAATTGGTAGCGGTCCAGACTGTAAATTTGGTGGCTTCGGCTTCTGGTGGTTCAAGTCCATCTCAACGCAAAAAATTTTTATTGCGGATTGGTGAAACAGTATCACTTCAGATTCATGCTCTGAAATTTTGAGTGCAACTCTCAAATCCGCTAATCTTATGAGGTCTAATATATCACCTCACCTCTTAATCAAAAATATATTCGGCTTTACAGAGTGATTTTGACGTGATGGAAAACGCTTGGTGTGGATATACCTAAATCCTCTGACTTTGCGATGGACATAGGAATCGTGGTGTTTTTGTTAATTATGTCATCTGATAACAAAATTAACTAATTATGAGATTTATATAAAATCTTCCTGAAGTGATTAAACCAAAACAGGTAGGTTAAGCCTGTTATTTTCTTATAGAAGGTTGCCAGAGTGGCTGAATGGAGCGGTCTTGAAAACCGTCAAAGGCAGTGATGCCTTTCAGGAGTTCGAATCTCCTACCTTCTGAATTTTGGTCGTTTAGTTCAGTTGATTAGAACGCTGCCCTGTCACGGCAGAGGTCAGGGGTTTGAGCCCCCTAACGACCGCCAATTTTTTGGCTCCTTCGTCTAATGGTTAGGACTCAAGATTTTCATTCTTGCAATATGGTTTCGAATACCGTAGGAGTCACCAATTTTTGAGTTTATAAGGCTGGTGTTGAACGGTAATAAATCAAGTTCAGAAATGCCCATTGTGGTTATACCTTATAAACAATAGTCTGGTGGCAACCAAATCCGTAAGGTTCTGTGTAACCAATCATAGGTAAAACGTAGTTGGGATACTCCCTTATCTCCAAACCCAGCGAGTAAAGTGGAAAGCTTTACATTTTTAATGTATAGATTAGTTTAACAATGAGAAAACAACAGTCAAACCCTGCAGATGATTGTGCAAACCAATCATTTATACATTTTTTATGTTCCCATAGTTTAATTGGAAAGAATAGGGGTCTTCTAAACCCTTGATAGAAGTTCAAATCTTCTTGGGAATGCCAAAAATGATAAATACCTATATGAAAATAGAAGTTGAAATAAAAAAGATGAAGATTATTGAAATATTGGCTTTGTTTAAAGCAATTAAGAACACAGCTAAAAAATATCATTGGAAAACAGTTGGTTCTGATTTTATGGGTGACCATCTTTTATTTGACCGAATTTATGATGATATTTCTGATGATTTGGTAGATGCAGTTGTTGAGAAATACTTTATGGGTGTTGGTCGTAAGAATATTGATGATGTTGATAATCTTTGTATGCTTGCTGCACAATTAGAAGGTGAATCATTACCAGCAACAGCAGAAAGTTTACCTTTAATGTACCAACAGTTGTTAACAATGATGAATAAATTTATTGTTCAAATTGAGAAAATTCAAGCTATTCGTGGTATCAATTCTGATTTAGATACTATGGCTGCTACAATAACTCAATTATATGGGTTAGTATCAGCAAGATTAGCTCAATAAAGTTTTAACGGCTCATACAGCAAATAATACAGCATTATCCTTTTAAGATAACACGCTATAGAGCCGTGTTTCTTTGATTAAATATTATAATATATTTTAATAATTGAAAATAAAGAGAATAAATACAAATAATATTAAACTATTTATTTTTGATTATGAGAAAATATAGAGAATATACTGATGAAGATGTGATTAAATATGCTAAAGAAGTTTATTCAATAGCAGGATTATTAAAAAAACTTAATTTAAAAGCAGTTGGTGGAAATTATATAAATATAAAGCGTATAATAAAAAGATTAAATATTGATACAAGTCATTGGACTGGACAAGCTTGGAATCGTAATCAACAATTAAAAGATTGGACTGAATATACTAGAGTAGTAAACTTCAAAAAGCATTTAATTAAAAAACGTGGTCATAGATGTGAAAAATGTGGTAATACTGAATGGCTTGGAGAAAAAATACCATTAGAAATACATCATATAGATGGAGATAGAACACATAATACAGAAGATAATTTACAATTATTGTGTCTTAATTGTCATGGTTTAACAAAAAATTGGAGAAATAGAAAAAATGAAGCGAAAGCAAAAACGATTTAAAACAGGTGAAGAACGAGCTTTACTTTTTGACCTGTATCATAATGCTTTATATAAGCAAAAGGTCATTCCAAATAAAAAGAAGAAAAATGACCGCAAGACTTGGAAGTGTAAAAAAGAAAGTTATTATCAAAACTTATTTCAAAAGGTTGGCTTTGATAATAACTTTCTTAAGGTTTCCTATGAGCTGAAAGTTATTACAATGAGTATGTACCAAGCATAGGACGGTACAATACTTTTCGGGTAATGATTATTGAAGAAACTTCTACATAGAAGGGTGCGTAAAAACAATAACCATATCTCCGCTATTTTCTTCTGCAGAAGAGCCGTGTTAGCTAAATGATGTGTCTGTCAGAACTTTGAAATATCGGCTAACTATACGGTGCTAAAGACTGACTGGTTTATAAGCTGTATCAATAGACAACTTATCGGTAGCTCAAAAGGCTCCAAAGGCACTCCGTTAAGGTGCTTCTAAACTTTCCTATTGACAAATTCAAACATCTATGTTATAATTAAGTAAATTAAATGATTTGGGGTGTTAAAATGTATTTAACAGAAGAAGAAATTGCTATCTATGAACGAGAGGTTCTCTTAAAAGAGGATAAGGAAATCCTCTTTGAAATGACCAATATTCGAAAAAAATATACAGGTTTACCTTGTAATATTTGGATAGATGATATGTCTGATGCTAGAAATGTAAAACACAATGTTCCAAGAATTAAATTTCAAAATGATACAGGTGATGATGTAAATGATAATCTTGTTCCCTTATCTATTGATAAGGAAAATCCACAAATTTTAAGCAAAAGATTAAAAGTAAAACTTTCGAAAAATGATTTTGAATTGGTTCAACAATTTGTCAAAAATAATTTTGATGTGTTATTACGACACTGGCATCACGAAATTGATTCATTTGAATTTAAAGACCAAATGATACCAATGAATAAAAAAGCTCCTCAATAATTGAGGAGCTTTATTTTTAGCTTTATTCTTATTAGTTAGTAAGCAAAACTCTTGTAAGCATCGTTGTAATACTTTCTTCACTGGTAACCAAAACATCATTTTCATCAAAGAATAAGCAGTTATCAGGTGTAAGAGTAATTTGAACTTGCATTGGGTCAAACGAACCATATTCACCAGTATCAAATGTTACGTTTTGCAACCAACAACCTTCACATTGCCATCTTGATAATACTTCGTGCTCACCACCTAAATGATAAATGTTTGTAATGAATTTATAGTTAGAAGCAACTGTTGCAGTAGCTTGGTTCGCCAAGTTTTTCTGTAATTGCCATTGTCTTAAAATTTCACGATATACTAGATTATCAATAGTATTGTAAACAGACATAGAAATATCACCCCATGTATGTTTACCAGCATAGTTAATATCACCATTGTATGTAGAAAGAGATTTCTTTTCAAAAGATGGTTTTGGGAAATCACAAGTTCTAGCGTTACAAGTTAAATTGGTACCACCGATAGGAGCAGCAAAACCCGTAAACTCAACTCTGAAACGAGTTTTAAGATGCGGTTGTTTTACGCTTGTATTATTTCCATCCAACTTAACTCCGAACTTAGATGTTGAATTTACAATGTTAACCATTATTATTTACTCCGTAATAAAATTATTAAAGATTTTAATCTTCTATATCTTTATTTATCACTTTGAATAAAAAAACTAAAAACCTAATCAAAATATGACTTTTTCATAAGATAAATATGGATATATGACAAAAATAATCTTATAAATATAGGATAATCTTATGGCTACATTTATTGAATATCGTGATTTAAAAGCTATGTTGCCACAAACATTAGCTTCAAGACCTTTATTAGCTCAATATATTGATTATGTATTAAATAACTTTTTTCAACCACCATCGGAAGAATTTGTTGCTGGCTATATCGGTAAACGAAATGTAGCTTTTTCTAATGATGATTATTATGTTCCAGAAACAACATCATCAAGAGAATTTTATTCATTAGACCCGATGATTACAACTGAAACAAATACTAATGAAGTTGTTTCGTTTAGTGATTATCTTGATTTATTAGGTTATTTAAAATTACAAAATGCAAATATAAACAATCATAATAAATTATTTAGTTCAAGATATTGGTCTTGGACACCACCAATTAACCCTGATATGCTGGTTAATTACTTATATTATTATTGGATACCACAAGGTCCTGATATAATAGAATTAACAGAAAGAACAAATGTAGTTACTGATGTTATTGGTCAGAAAAATTATACTTATGTTTATTATGATACAGATGGTGAGCTTATAGAATTGAATTTTTCATCTGGTATGAAAATTAAAATTCTTAATGATATGAATGTTGAATATAATAATAGATGTTTTATTATTGAAGGTGTTGGTTCTTCAATGCAATTATTAGAAGAGCCGGAAGAGGGATATCCGAATTTAACTACGCCAGATTATTATGCAATGGAGCGTGGTAGTTCTGATGGTAATGTATGGTCAACACAGAATCGTTGGTTTCACAAATCTGTATTAAAAACATTTGATTTTTCTAGTGATGGTTATTTTCAGGCACAAAGACCTATTATTTGCTTTATTAAAGATTTGCAATTGTATAATTTTGGAACATCTTCAAGAGGAACAGTATCTGTTGTTTATAATGGTGGTAAATCAGATATTGATGGTAAATCGTCAATGGAAATTGATGGCGTGAGATTGGAAGATGGAACTCGTATTTTAATTACAGGTGAAGGTATATCAACTGATAATAACTGTATTTATACTGTATCTGGTATATCAACAATTGGTATGATTATTTTACAAAAATTGATAAATGGTAAAAATCCTCTTGGTTATGCCGAAGAGGGCGAGGGTGTTTATATTACTGACTCGTCTAGAAAAGGTGAATATGTCTATTATAATGGTGAAAAATGGATTACTGGACAAGCTAAATATGCGGCTAATCAATCTCCGTTATTTGAATTATATGATATTGATGGTAATTCATTAAAAAATTATGGAATTTATCAATCCTCAACATTTAATGGCTCAAGGATTTTTGATTATAGATTAAATGAAGATAGTGGAGCATCTGTTGACCCATATATTGGAAAAGCAATTTATCCATATGATGAAGAAAATTATCCTTTTGATGTTGTAATTAAAACCGAAAAATTTTATTATACAGATTATAACATAGCTAAAACAATTGATGGTTATAAATTTTATAAATTGCATAAAACGGATGGGGATATTTATGGAACTGTTTGGCAATTAAATCCTAATTTATCTACTCAGTATATTTCACATGAACAAAAAATTATTGAAGAAGCTAAAACTCTTAATGGGAGCACGTATTTCGAAATACCAAAAGATTATCCATTAAAATATGTTCCTGATGAATCTGAAACAGTAAAGACATTATTGGTATATCATAACGGTGATATTTTAGCTGAAGGAGTTAACTATACTTATTCTGATGGAGTAGTTCATATTACGAATAATGTAGATTTGCAAAAAAATGATTATTTAATGACTAAAGTATATAAACCAAGTCTTGATGATAGTCTTGATGATGGATATTTTTATGATGTACCTATTCAATTATCTGCAAATCCTTTAAACGAAGATATTGAATATATTAGCTATAATGAATTATTGGAACATTTTAGGACTATTATTCTTAATCAATTAGCATTTTCTGGTAATCCGCTTGGCATTAATAATTATAATGATACAGCCAAAGAATTATTTAGAGGAACAGAAATTGTTCAGCATGAAGCACCATTAGCTAGATTGATGATGCTGAATATTTATGAAGATAGTAATATTCAAAATGCTATCAACTATGTTAAAGATAGATATCGTGAATTTAAGTTTAAATTTAAGAATATTTTATCTCAATTAACTGCTAATGGAAGTATCAATGACCAAACTGATGTTTCTGAAGCTTGTCAAATAATTATTAACAATATAAATCTTGGTAAAGAAGGATTATTTCCGTTTTACAACAATGGTGTTTCTACATTTGATAATGCCTATATTCCTGCTACTGCTGCATTTCTAGGTATGGATAAAAATTATTTACCAAGTATTACTACACTTAATGACACAAAGGTTATTGAGTGTCATGATGGTAGTATTGAAGTAGCATATGGTGATTATAGAGATAATATACTTTTAGAATTAGAACAAAATATATATAATTCAATACTTAATAAATTTAAGACAAATTTACCAATAAATAATCCATTAAAATATATTCCAGGTAAATTTAGAAAAACGGATTTTACCCGTGATGAATTTAATATCTTTTTAGAACCAATATTCAGTAAGTGGTGTTTGGATAATAATGTTTCTTTTGAGGAAAATTCAACTTTTTCACAAGATGATATGAACACTTGGAATTGGTCTACATGCGTTGACCAAGATGGTGAACAATTGGCTGGTAATGTTCGTGGAGTATTGTTATATTATTATGATACAGTAAGACCTCATACTCATCCTTGGGAGATGTTAGGTTTTGGAACAAAACCATATTGGTGGAATACATTATATGGTGAAGCTCCATATACTTCAGAAAATATAACTATGTGGACTGATATTGAAAATGGTTATATTGCTGAAGGGCCATCTAAAGGTTATTATACAGAATTAAAAAGAGAAGGATTATTAGAAAAATATCTTCCAGTTGATGAAGAAGGAAATCTTAAATCATTAGTTGATATTGGAATTACAACCACTGTTCCAAATTTATATCAAGCAAGACAAAATTGGAAATTTGGTGATTGTTCAAAATTTGAATATATTTGGCGTATTTCTTCAGATTTTAGATATGATTTACAGAATGTACTATATTTAGTTAAACCTGCTGTTTGGTTGGAAAAGAACTGGGATACTGAAAATTATTCCGAAATTTATAAAAATACTACATATTTTCAATCATTTAATAAATTGTTAAATGATAAGTTAAAACCGGCTGATACATATATTCATAATGAATATATAAATGAAGCTTATATTAAACATATCGGTGTTCAACAGTGGATTTCAGATAAAATTATTAGTGAAAATGATAATTTAACTGATTATATAGGAGAAAAAATTAGGAAGATTAACGCTCGTATAGGTTATAAGGCTGGCTCGTTCTATAAAAAAGATTCAATCAAGATTGTTTCTGATAGTTATGGTTTATTACCTAGTGATAATTATCAAATTAAACTTCATAAATCATATACTACCAATAATTCATCATATTCGGCAATGCAGATTATTATGACTGATGATGGTTTTAGAATTACAGGCTTTGATGATACCAATCCATATTTTATTGTCAAAGAACCAGAAACATCTGGAAGAAAGTCTACCTATTCAGTAGATAATATAAATGTCATACATTATAATACATATAAAAATAGTTATGCTGTAATACCGTATGATACAATTATCAATAATATCCAGACTGTATACACAATAATTCAAGGTTATGGACAATATTTGAAAGAAATTGGTTGGGTATTTAATATTTTAGATGATAATGGTGAACCGGTTGATTGGGATTATGTATCACATACATTTATTCAATGGTGTAATGCTTCTCCTGTTCTTAATTCTGTATTATTATTAAATCCTGGTTATACTTATATTGGTTTGAATCATATGGGTATGGTTGATAAAGTTGGTAAAATACGAAATGGATTTTGGACAATATTGGATTGTGATAAAAAACCAATTGTCAATGAAAATTTATTTGTTCAGAGACAAATAGATAATACCTTTATAACTTCAAGGGATAATGCTATTTGTTGTGCTAGACTTAATATTATCAATTATGAGCATACGATTTTGTTTGATAATAAAACAATTTTTAATCAAATTATATATATACCTAATATTAACGCAAGATTGAAAAGATTTAAGTTGTATGGAATAAGAGCAAAAGCATGGACTGGCTCATTGTTTGCACCAGGATATATTTTGGATGATGATGGTGCTATAGCAAACTTTGATAAATTGGCTGGTGATTTTAAGTTTTTCTATGATGTTGATAATGTAAGAGTTCAAGGAAAATTTGCAAATCAAGCAAAAAAATTGATTGGCTATAAAGATTATGATTTTATGGAAAATCTTTTGGTCGATGACCGAGGTATGTTTGATTTTTATAAAGGATATTTAAAAGAAAAAGGAACACCATTATCTTTTAATAAGTTATCTAAATCTAAATATATTATGGAAACAAAAGATAATCTTGATTTGTTTGAAAACTGGTTATTTAGAATTGGCGAATTTGGGTCAATAGAAGAAAATTCGGTTATTGAATTTAATTTTAGAAATAAGGATATTAAACAACATCCTCAAGTAATTAATTTTACAACTCAAAATTCTCCAATAAACAAGGATAATGATTATATTCTTTATGGTTATGATGATGAAAGATGGATTAAGCATAAAGGCAATAGATTTGAAAATAAATTTAATTTCTTAGAAACAGATAAGTTATTATATCCTTCTGCTGGATGGGCAATGGTTGGTGATGCAACTCATACATATTTTACAGAAGATGATATGGATATTGGTTTTGCTAATAATGAAATTAAAGAAAATGATATTATATGGATTGTTAAAAATGATGATTCAGATTGGTCAATACAAAAATATATGGGTGGTTATCCAGATTCAGTATGGGTAGATTTAAGATTTAATACTATCAATGATATGTTGATGGCTGATAGAACAAAATTTGATGATGGTCAATTATTGTATGTTGGTAAACAAAATATTGATAGTTATAATATTGTTGATACTTATGACCCTTTATATTATGATAATACAACAATGATTTATGACCCAAATCATTTGATGGATAGTTATGAAACAATGAAAGGTCGTAAAGTTTGGTTAGTATTTAAGTTTGATGAAACCAATTCAATCTTTTCTTTGGAAAGAATTGAAAATAAGAAGGTTAAAGCTGATAACTTCAGGTCATTATTTATGGTTAATAATGAAGATGATAATACAATAGTTAAAATGAATCTATGGAATCCTATTCAAGGTGTTTATCCTGAGAATGTATTAGATGAAATACAATATCAATTGTCAGTTGACCCAGTTGATTATGAAAATATTACAGGTTGGGGTGATGAATATGTAGGACGCTTATGGTGGGATTTGTCTAAAGTTAGATATTATGATTATGAACAAGGCTCACTTAAATATCGCCGTGATAATTGGGGCAAGCAAGTTGAAGGTTCAGAAATTTGTATTATGGAATGGACAAAAAGCCAAATTTTACCTGATGAACAAGTAAATTATATAACCAAAACTAAATTTAATAGTAAATTAAATATTGATGAAACATGGTATTATTATTGGGTAAAGAATCCAATGATTACACCATCTAAATCATTTAGAAGTAGAAGTGCTTATAATATTGCACAAATAATGAGTAATCCGGAAGAGATGGGCGTAACATATATGTCACCTATTAAATTAGAAAAATCCGGTGAAAATTATGTAAGTAGCTTTTTGATTAACAATTTTGATGCACCTATGGCTGGACTTGATTGTGTTTTACAATTGAATTTCAAAGTAGATGATAAAATTGATACACATAAAGAGTGGATTATGATTCGTGAGAATTCCATAGATAATATCGAAAACAGATTATGGCAGAAAATGATTGATTCGTTAATAGAGGAAGATAGATTTGGGCAGATTGTTCCTGACCCATCTTTAACAAATATGGAAAAATATGGTATTGCGATAAGACCAAGGCAAACTATGTTTAAAAATATTTATGAAGCTCGCCGAAATTTTGTCCAAGGGTTGAATCGTTTGTTTGCTAGTAGAGATTTAGATACTTCCATTGATATTGCCGAAGCCACATTTAATGAAATATTTATGGCTAAAGATATTGCTCCTGAAACTGATTATATTGTTGAAAAACGAAGTGATTTAGAATATATCAGCGATGATGATACCATAGGTAAAACATTTTTAGTTCAAAATGATGAGACATTCAATAACAGATGGGCAGTTTATACATATCAAACTGATAAGACTTATTTAAGAACAGATTATCAAAAATATGATGTTCAGGATTTTTGGTCATATGTTGATTTATTTGTAGAAGGTTATAATAAAAATAACATAACCGTTCTTTATACTTATGATTCAGAAGAAGATTTTCTGGAAGTCTGGTCTAATCTTGGTCTGAAAAATGGTAATGTGATAGCATATAAAAATGATGATGGTAATTTGGTATGGAAAATTTATCGTGGTATGGGTGTATTTAATACCATTGGATTGGAAAATGGTGGTATTGCTCTTAATGATAGGTTTTATGCTTACCTTGAATCGACCGAAGGTTTATCTGATACTTATGAATATATTGATAACGAGGTTAAAATTGTTATCCCATTGATTTTAAGTTATTTTCAATCATAAAAAATAAAAACTGTGGATAATTGATATCTAAGGGTTGTATTTTTAATTAAAATAATATACAACCCTTTCGTGAAATAAATTTACGAAAGGAATATTGCCTATGAATGAGTTTCATATACCGGAGAAGATACCAAGCATTTGGTTCAAAAAAGAAGGTGAAAAATGGTATGCCCATACTCATCTTGGTAATACGGTTGGCAATAATTTTATAGAGCGTAAACGGTTTTTAAAAGATAAGAAGCAGAATGCTTTAATATTTAAAGAATCTAATATCTATTTGGTATCAAGCAAAAATAATACTTTTATTCCTGTATCTATGTATGATGAGCATGAAGATGGTAAACCACTTCTTAAAGAAGTATATAAAAAATATGGAATCAATCCGAAAGATTATATAATATATCGACCTGAAGGTCTGAATGTTCCTCTTACAAAAAATGATAATAAACAATTAACTGAACTTTTGATTAAATTACAAAAATATGGTTATGATATAAGTAAAACAAGGATTTATACTGGTTATTTGTCAAGAAATGTGAAAAACCCAAAGATTACAGCCACTGAATATATCAATGGTCAGTATAATACTGATGTTGTTGATGTACCTTTAACAAATTATGGTGAAACACTAAAAGACCTTTTTGAGAAATTTAGAGATATTTTTGCTAAACAAATTTGTGGTAAATATGATACTTCTAAGATGAAAGAAATAATCAGACGGCTATATTTTTTGATTAAAGGTTATGGATTGCTTAATGAAAAAGAATATAAAAATATATTATGTGATATTGACCTTTATGAAATTGATATATTATCTGAACAAGAGCTTGAAAATAAATTATTTGGGTATAATGGATTTAGAAATTTGATTCATAATAGAATTAGACAATATCTTGATGACGAGAAGTTTATTAAGTTGGTTGGTAATCCATCAATGTTGAATAATATAATTTCGGCTATGTAAAAATATAATTTTTATCCTTGACAACTTAAAATATCTATGTTATACTGAATACAGTTAAATGATATAAAGGAGATAAGTTATGGATAATTTAGATTTGGTAGTTAAAATTTGTAAAAAGAAAAAAGGTTTAACGCTTAGCCATTTCTTTAAAATTTGCGAGCGTTATAAATTGACAAGTGAGCAAATTCAACAAGCTCAAGCATTGATTAACAATAGAGTAGGCATTAGCAAGTAAAAACTTGTTAATGGATAAATAATAATATATTGTAAAATTATAAAGATTTTGACAATGACTATTTTTAGGTTAAATGAAAAGTTAAACCCAAAAAACTATAAAATTACCAATGATATAAATGATGTTAAGAGTTGGAAAGCTAAAATCATTTCAGGAAATTCAATAAGTGATGGTAAAAAAGTTGGTCAATGGGAAGAAGTTGGATATGTTTGGATTAGTTTAGTTGATAATACAATAATACCGTTATCAAGGTCTGATGAACATCACCAAGGTCTTGATTGTATTGAAGAGAATTTGAGAATAGGTGCTTCTAACTATTATCCTGTATTTCTTGGTGGTGATTTTTATGGCTCAGATAATAATCAATACCCATATTCAGAAGATGATGCCATAGATTTAAAAATAGTTTTAATGAAGCTACAATATTGGGGTAGAAATCTGAAAAATATATTTGTTAGTATGAGTTATATACTTAATGATTGGAATAGCAAAAAAGTTCCTGCTGATGAATTTATTAAAGGTAAGTATGGTAAAGAAAAGTATACTGATGCTGAATTAACTCCGTTGGGTGAAAAACTCGTTAATACATTAGAAAAATTAAGCCAAACATATCAATATACTATTGAACATCAAACAACTTCTGATAGATTATATGTGGTTGTTAATAATCTGCATACAATATGCGATAATATTGAACTTGGTGGTGGTGATAAATTATTTACTATTCCAATGCTTGATGATATTTATGAAGCATTAGAAGATTATGATTCAGGTAAAGGTTCAAAATATTTGGAAAGTAGTTTATTCTCTTTTGGTGGTATTAGAAATATAATTCATAATGCTTTAAGAAAAAGACAAAGTGATGAAAATCTTAATAAACAATTAGGTAGTGTATCTAAGATTGTTGAGATGATAGGAGCAATCTAATTTTGACATTTTTAATTCTACCGGCTATAATCCTCTTAATCGTTTTTAAGAGGATTTTTTATGGGAATTATAAAAGAAGTAAAACCGGAAGAAATTGAACCTGTTGAAGAATATAAAGAAGCAACATGGGAAAAGATTTGTGATTTTATTGTAGAATGGACACCATCGGTGATTTACAGTTTCTATTGCAATTATCTTAAACCATCTGCTATATCAAGGAAAATAGAATTTTGGTGGCAAAGAAAAACTCGTGGTTTTGATGATTCAGAAACTTGGGATTTGGATTATTCATTTGTTAGATGGTTATTACCTAGACTCAAAAGGTTTTCAGAAGTAGTAGGTGGCTATCCTGCAACTGATGAATATCCTACTTTTGAAAGTTGGAAAACAGAACTTAAACATAGAGTAGAACAATTAGAACTGATTGTTAAATATATATTTGATGATTTTGAATTTCCTGATGTTTCATGGTCGAAATTAGATAATCCAAACAAAGGAGTTGTATGTAGTGATGCTTTTGATAAATGTTATGAAGATTTTATGATTTGGTTTAATAAATGGCATAGACACCTTTGGTGGTAATTTTTTGATAAATAGAAACATAAAAGTTTCTATTTAGGATAAAAATGACTACTTTTTTAATTAAAATTTTTCAAATAGCTATGAATGCTATAACCTTTCGTATTCGTGGTGGTATGGGCGAGCAATGGGGTTGGAAAATCCCAATGAAAAAATGGTTTTTTGCTCTTTGGACGGCTATTTTAATGTGCTGGCTTCAAGGTTGGTCAATATCATTATTTATAACTGCATTTATTGCTGGTAAAATGTGCACTTCTATTGCTGGTTGGGGGTCATATATTGGTGCTATTATTAGTGGTAAAGTTAATGAAGGCGATAAAGATGATTTGAATATCACATATTTTGTTCAAGACAAATTATTCCCTTGGTTTAATAAGGCTAGGGAATGGTGTTTAAATCATAAAGGATTTAAATGGATTGGTAAAAGATTGCCAGCCGGAACTTATAAAGAGCATGGTAAGTTATATGGTGTTATCACTCTTTCATTGAGAGGTGGTTTAACAACATTTATTCTTGGATTGTGTGCTCATTCAGTTCCGTTTATGTTTGTTGGCTTAGCTCAAGGTTTATGCTATTTATTAGGTAATTGGATATGCAATCATATATTTAGTGATAATAAGGGTGGTTGGCGTATTAGTGAATATATTTACCCAGCTTGGCTTGGAATATGGGCTGTTATTCTTTGGTAAAATAAAATTGGCTAAGATTTATTTCTTAGCCAATTCTTTTTCTAAAACATTATTAACAACTCTTGATATTAACATATTAACTGTTTCTAATGGCTCGTGATAAGTTCCTAAAGGCTCATTATCAACTTTATTTATAAATGTTTCACCACCTGATAAAATAAATTCAATATTATTATCAAATAATTTCCTAACAGTCATTACATGATGTAATATATTATAAACTACTTGGTTGATAATTGGTAATGATATGTTTTTATAATCGGGTTCTTCTTTTTTTGGATGTTCTTCTTCCCATTGTTTAGATACAGATTTAACCTCATCTTGTCGCTCATCAATATTAGCAACAAGATTTAATATATCAAAACCAGATAATGTATATTCAACTTTTTTCATACAGATATTTATAAAAGAAAACGGTTGAAAATTAAATAATTCAACCGTTTTTAACTATTATTTTTAATTAAAATTACTCAGTAGGTTGAGCTTCTTCGACAACAGGAACAACTTCCAATGCAACAGGTAATTCTTTATCTTCTGTTAATGTCAAACTACCTTCTTGAGAAACATATCCTTCTTTAGAAACTTTCCAAGTAATTTCTGTATTTTCTTCAGCTACTAATTCTGAAACATTCTGACCATTGATTACAACAGTAGCATCAGCTGGTGTAGGATTGATTTTAAATGTATATTCTACAACAACTGGTTCTTCAGAAACGGTTTCAATTTGAACTTGAACATCTTCGCCATCAGCAGGTTTAAATGATGCAACTAATTCACCTTCTTCATTTGTTGTAATGTCATAATTAAATGTATATACATCTAAATCATCATCTTCTTCCTCATTAGCCCAAGCAATGAGTTTATTTTTCATCAATTTATAAACTGAGTGCTCGTTTTCATCTTCATCTTTAACAGTAATATAAGCTGTTCCTTCACGAACACAATCAGCTTTTTTCAGTAATCCTACATAAGCAGTTTTTGTTTCATCTTCTAATTCCTTAACGAAATATTTTTTGTTTCCAACTTGCTTATAGATTACACAATCTTTGATTTCGCCGTCAATATAGGCGTGAATCATAATTTTTTCGAATCTTTCTTGAGGTTCTGAATCAAGTCTTTTTTCACTTGAGAAAAAACCATAACCATTCGGACTTCCAACCATTTTAATTTATTTCCTAAATATTCATTTATAACAATATTTATCAATTATTGAAAATTTCATAAAAATTATTGACAATTTTAAAAGATTATTTTATAAATAGGCTTAAATTTGAAAGGATAAAAATATGCTTTGGACAGAGAAATATAGACCTAAAACATTAGAAGATTTTGTATTTACCGACCCCACAACAGAAGCCAAAATTAGAGAATGGGTTAATAATAAAGATTTCCCTCATTTATTGTTTTATGGACCAGCTGGTTGTGGTAAAAGTTCGGCAGTTGGTTTGTTAACTAAAGATATATCTGATGTTTTAAGAGTAAACTGTTCAAATGATACAGGTATTGAATCAACCAGACAAGTAATTGAATATGCTAGTATTCCACCAGAGGACGGTTCTTTTAAAGTTGTTATTCTTGAAGAAGCTGATAGATTGTCTGGTGCTTCTCTTGACTCATTAAAGGTTGTTCTTGAAGATTATTCCGAATGGTGTAGATTTATATTTACAACCAATAATGTGGCTAAGATTACCCCACCAATTAAATCAAGATGTCAAGATATAGAGTTTAAAAAACTTGATGAAAAGCAATTTATTAAAAGAATTTTAACTATTCTTAAAGCTGAAAATATTGCTGTTCTTAATCCTAATATGATTACTGACTATCTAAAAGCATATTATCCGGATATGAGAAAATGTATTGGAGCTTTAGAAAAGAATTGTGTTAATGGTGAATTATCACCATTGGTAATGAGTGGTTATTCAACTGACGCTTTTGAAAAAGCTTTAGAATTCCTTAAAGATGGTAGTATGAAAAATCTAAGAACGGTATTAACTACCAATCTTAGTAATAATGACTACGAGAATTTTTACCGGTATTTATATGAGAATTTGGATAAGTATGTTTCTGATACCAATAAGTATGAGAGATGCTTGGTAAAGGTTGCTGAATATATTTATAGACAAGCATTTGTTGCGGATTATGAAATCAATCTGGTAGCTTGTTTGGTAGAAATTGAGCAGATAATTAAAGGATAAAAATGACTAGAATCAATTTTTTATCGTTGGACTAATAGGGTTAAGCCTGAATTTTTGGTCAAATGATAAAATCTTACCGCTCGGTATAATTTTAACTTCATTAGTTCTTGATAAACCAACATATTACCGAGCGGTAAGTTTTTATTTAGACGGTAAAAAACATAATAATTTGTTTGGCTATTTACCTTTATAGATTATTTTAACATAACCAGCGGTACCATTTGTTGTTCTACTTTGTAAACTACCGCTTGGATTGGTAGCACAGCCATTACCACCCTTACCATAACCATTATAAACAGAAGCACCACCATTTACAGTTGTATTATATTTAAAATCACAAGCTGAACCATTATTACCATTTTGTGTTATTCCAGACCCACCGGAACCACCAGTCCCTTTTCCAGTTCTTGCTGCTCCAGTACTAGTACTATACTCAAGTTTACCTAAATAGGCTATTCCACCAGTTCCACTTGTTGCTGAAATTGAATAAAATGATGAATCTGTTCCTGAATTAGCAGTAAATGTTGCGTCATAAGATGTTCCTTTTTTCCTTGCTCCACCAGCTCCAACTATGGCATTATAAGTCCCCTTTGGTATACTGATTATTTCATCTGAATATCCACCGGAACCACCACCTGCAGCAGCCCCTTTGCCATTGCTTCCAGCGTTTGAATTACTACAACCACCGCCACCACCACCAACACAAATTACTTCATATCTACCATTAGCAAGAAGTTCAACTTCATAAGTTCCAGCAGTACTTTGTTCAAATATTACTTGGTCTGGTTCATAAGGACTAGATTCAGCTGTCCAGAGTAAATCTTCACCTAAATATATGTTTTCAATATTTTCAGAACCAACTGTAATTGAACTAATTTCTGATAAATTGTGGATTATACTCATCTAAACTTTACTCCCTTTTAATTCAGGATTTAATTTGCCATTATTAAAAAGAAGTTAAGTATTTGAATAATAATAAAAAAGTTTAATAATAAGTAAGGAATATAAATTCCTGATTTGTTATGCTAGTTGAGTGGCTGTAATTGTTACATCCCAAATATTTATATGAGAACCAGATAATACAGAACTTACATATATTCTCCAGTATTTGTAAAAATTTTCACTTGATATATTGGCAGTTATTGCTACTCTTTTACTGGATTTTGTACTATTTGTTCCTGTATATATATCTATCCAATTGTTATTATCTGTTGAAGCTTGTATTTTATAATTTTTAATACAAGAATTTCCATTAGCCATTGTGGCTTCATTACCTGATTTAATAATTATTTTTGATATTTTAAGAGGATTTGGATTATACCATTCTAACCATTGTGGTGGAGCATTAAGATAAGCATATTTACTTGTATTATTATCAAATGCTCTCCAAGCTTCATATCCTGAACCATAAATATCACTTCCAGCACAAGCAAAAGAATTACCACCAATAGTTCCATCAGCACTTAAAATTGGTTGCGTCCAAGGTAATTCTTGTTGACCACTTTTTACTTTATCGTTTCCAGCATATACATCGGTTATTTTTTCTGAACCAATATATACATCACTAATTTCACTTAAATTATTTATAATAGGCATAATTAACTTTGCGACTCCTTGATAAAGTATATTGTATTAGCATCTTTAGTTGTAATATCATCATAATCAGATTGTGTTCCAACCCAAAATTTATAGGTTATTGGGGTAGCAACACCATTAGAAGCAATATATACTGGTTGAGAAGTAGAACCAGCAGCAGTAGATTCAGTATGTGTCACGGCTGTAGAAGCTAATTCTATTTCAGTATTATCAAAATTTAATTTACCATTTGTATCAACAGTTAAAGAATAACCATTGATTTCAACCTCTTCTTTTGCTTTAATCCCTTTAACATTAAGGGTTGTAGGACTATAATTTGTCATTTATAGTTAGCACCAATATTTAATAAATACATATATATTAAATATTGGTGCTAAGTTTCAAATTCAGAAAATAAACAACCAATATTTTTCAAAAAATCTTCATTTTTCTCTTGACAACTTAAAATATCTATGTTATCCTGAATATAGTTAAACGATATTGAAAGGATATTTTAGTTATGAAAAAAATATTAACCAAATATGATAAATTAGGAAGACAACTTTCTGAAATCAATCACCAATTATGTGAAATGGCTAGTCATAGAGAAGCTGTTGATTATGAGTTTAAAACATACTGTAAACATCATCGTTCTGTTAATTTTGATGGGTTAGAAACTTCTAATGTTGATAAGCTTAAAAAAATTTACAAATATATGGATAGAAAATATCCAGTTGAGTGGGAAGGTGGTTTAAGATGTGATGATAGGGGTATGAAACTCAATTTCTGGTTAGATAATGACCCCGATTATTTAATTATACATCTTACAAGTACATCAAAAAATATTTGTTTTAGTGGTTCTACCAGCTGGATTGTTAAAGCTCCAACTCTTGATGACAAAGTTAAAGTTATTAAGACTATCAAACAAGACGTTAATAAAATATTAGGATAAAGGATTAAGTAAATGACAGAATATAAAACTTACGAATATAAAGGCTTATTAGTCACATATTCAACTGATGGTCGTTATTATAAGATTGAAGATTTTTCAAAAGTTCTTAATGAACCAGTAAATATTGGTGGTGGTTCATCTGATTTTTCACAATTCACACCTGAATATATTAACCAATTGATTGATGAACTTGTTGATAAAAAGGATAATAAGTAATGTTTTACCTTAAAATGCTTGCTATTTCCTGTGCCTTAATAATATTGACTTTTTTATTTGTGGTCTTTATGATGTGCAAAGATAATGAAAATAATTTATCAGATATTCCTATTTGTCATCAACTTTTTTGTGATGAGGACTAATTGAGTAAAAAATATAATATTGCTGATATAGATTTGGATATGAATTTAACTACCAGAGAATCACTTCTCAATGAGTTAAAACATATTCCTGCGTCAAAAATTACAGATGATATTATACCACATAATATTGGTGTTTATTTTTCTGATATACCGGTTGATGAATTATCAGGCTTGGCTTCTATTGATTATAAAAGAGCTGAAGAAGAACTTGGTTATGTAAAAATAGACTTTCTTCATAATACTATATATGATAAGTTTAAAACACCGGAAGAATTGGATAATATTCTTAAACAACCAACTGATTGGTCAATGCTTAAAAATAAAGAAATCGTATTACAATTACCTCATATCAATAATTATTACGACAAATTACAGGAATTACCACCAATTACAAATGAGCTTGATTTAGCTAAATTTATTGCCCTTATTAGACCAGGAAAAGTAAGATATTATGATAGGGTTAAGGAAACTAAAGATTGGGCAAGTATTGATGATGTAATATGGCAAAAAGAAGAGGGTGGTTATTATTATAAAAAATCACACGCAATTGCTTATGCAGTATCAATTACAGTAGCTATGAAATCCATCAATATAAAAGAACAACTAGATTGGTTGTCAATTGGTTAACCTATATATACAATTTTGATATAACCATTAGTTCCATCAATCCAAGAACGACCGTGAGCATATTCTGAGGTTTTACAACCTTGACCTGTTCCATGATTTTCAAAAACAGATATGCCACCAGCACATAAAGCAGATGGAGCAGAACCTTTACCACCAGAATTATATTTGCCATCATTGCCATTTGTATTTAATTCGATTGAAATTGGTTCTAAAGTAAGCTCAGGTATAGTTCCACCAGCTCCAACATGACTTGGAGCATAATGACCAAATCCACCACCAGGACATAGTAAAACACCATTTATATAACTATCATGTGTTGTTTCATCTGGTGGATTTGAAGTTTGAGAATTAGAAGTTTGACGAATTGTATTATTATTAGCAGAAGCTACAACAAGATTATATGTTCCAGAAGTTAAATAGAAAATTCCTTTAAATGCACTACCTGAACCGCCACCCCAACCATAACCTCTGTCATCATAAACACCTCGTAAAGCGGCAGGCCCACCACCACCGACACAAGTTATTTCATATTTACCACCACCAATAATATTAACAGAATATTCTCCTGCAATATTTGATTCAAACACAATTTCATCAATTGGATAAGGAAGTAAATTTGAAATCAATTTTTTAGAAAAAAACACTTAATTAAGCTCCTAATATTTTATGTAATACTCCGGCAATCCATTTATTGGAAATTATATCATATTCCCATATAATATCAAAATATCCACCGCTTGATACATCTGGTGCCATAAAACCAAAATAATTGGTTGTTCCATAATTTATATTATATGGAGTTTCCATATAGCATTGGACTAAAATTTGGTTTAAACGATTTGCTTCAGGTGTTGGTAATCTAAATGTTATATCTCCTTCTATGGTAAGGGTATAAACTTTATTAGTTTCTAAATTGATAAAAGAAGAATATTGTAAATGTTCATATGTAATTTGAGGTAATGGATTAACATATAAATTTCCTGAACCCAATACTGATTCATTATTGATAGTCTTAATATTTTCACCAGAAACTAAATTTTCTTGTTTAGAATCAAGAGCTTCTTCTAAACCATAAATACGATTTTGGTTAATTATTGACTTATCTAAATTTTCTAACGATTTAACCATTTTGACTTTATTATCATAGTTAATTATACTCATATTTATCAAAATATTATTGACTTTTTTGAAAAAGTTTAATAGATAATAGAACTATGAAATGCCAATTCTGTAAAAAAGAGTTTAAAACTCAAGCTGGATATGAAAAACATAGTTGTTTGAAGAAAACAAGATATGATAACTTAAATGTGCTTGCTTATTATATATGGAAAATTTGGCATAAATTCACCAGATTAAAATTATCCTCAGATGAAGAAAAGAATAAGATACGATTTGTTGGTTCCAAGGAATATTTAATGTTTGAAAAATTTTCTAAATATCTCGAAACTGTTAATCCTTATGATTGCTCAAGTTTTGTTAAATATTTGGTCGATAGAGGAATACCAATTACTAAATGGTCATTATCAGAACATTATCATAATTGGGTGTATGAATATGAAAAGGCTGAAGATAAACAAATAGCTATTGTAAGAAGCAAAAAATACATTGAAAGTCAAAATATTGATATAAAAAATATATCAGAAAATCGTTTATTTAACTTGCTATATAATGGTCGAATATCTCCTTGGTATATTTCTTATATTGATACAAAGCTATATTTTATACTTGGTGATGATTTATTAAGAACATTGGATAAAATTATTAAAATATCTTTATAAAAATAAAAAATGATAAATATCAGTATTAGAACACAATATTGTTAATTAGGAAAATAAAAATGGCAATTAAATTATTCGAAGAACAAGGCTATCATTACGGTGAACCAGATATGGAAGATATTGCTAACCGTATGGAAGAAGGCAATACTTATGGTTATCTTTATAATGGTGGTGAATTTGGTGAAGTTGAAATTGATGGAACACCAATTTCTGATAAGATAAAATCAGATAAGATTCTTGATTATGTATTAAGGGATTTATCATATCCTGTAAAAGATGGTCATACATTTTATAATGGATTTGATTTTATTTATCAAGCTGATGGTGAAGAAGATGAGCAAGCTAAAGCTGATTTAATTGCTCTTGGCATGGATAAAGATAAAGTAGCTAATTTACAAGATGGTGATGAAATTGAATGCTGGTTTGATTTTGATATTAAGTATGTAAATGGTGAAGATGAAGAAGAAGATGAGGTAGAAGAATCATATCCATTTAAGAAAAATCCTGTATGTAAAGATAAACACGTTGGCGGTGATGACCCAACTGATGATGGTTCAGACGGTGAAGCTGTTTCTGAATCATTAGGTAAAGTATTGGTTCAAGTATTTAGTCCGAAAGTTGGTGGTTGGCATTCAATGCTTGTAAAATCAGTTGAAGAAGCTAAAAGATGGGTTAAAGACCTTGAATTAGATTTATCAGAAGATTATTTTGAAATTCATACTGGTGATAATGCTACTGATGTTGATGGGTTAGTTGCATGGGGCGGTAAAGGTGGTTACTGGGCTAATGTAGTTTCAGGACAATTTGATGACGCTCCATTTAATAAAAATAAATCAGAGCGTGAAAAAGCCAGAGATGAAAAAATTAGACAAGCAGCCCTTAAAAAAGAAGTTAAAAATGGAACATTAAAAGAGGGTTGGAAAGATAATTTGAAAAAGGCTGCCGGTGCTGCTGCTGTCGCCGGTACATTGTTTGCTTCAAATCCTGCTAATGGTCAAGATGTTAATTATGATTCACAGGAAGAATATGTAGCAACTGATGCGGATGTTGCTAAAAAATTGCCAGATGGGTCGGTTGTTGATATTTATGGTCGTCAATGGACAGCTCAAGAATGGGAAGATTTGAAAAATGGTTTAGACCCATTTGATGACCATGATGATATTACAAAAACAATGAGTGAATCTTATCAATTAAATGAGGGTACAGCAAACTTTATGATGTTTGAAGATTCTCCAAATCTTGCTTTTGATGATGAGGAAATTGAATCAGAAAATCTTTATAATGAATTAAAGTCTGTAGTGCATTTACCATCATATGCTCAAGAGCATAATAGAAACTTTCCGGCATTTTTAGTAGATTCTTTATGTAATACTGACTTTGCTTGCTTAGTTGGTCGGCAAGGTTATTATGAAGGTTTCAATATTGGCGTTGTAAAAAATACTAATTTTGAAGAATGGGCTTATGATAATTATGATGAAGTAGATGGTATGTATTATGAATATGGTTCAGAAAAGGCTATTACTCCTGAAAAATTAAAAGCTGAGTTTGAACAAAAAGTTGAAGCTGAAGCTCAAAAAGGTATAGAAGAATTAAAGAAAATTCACGAAATGTGGGGTGGAATGTTCATAGAAGTTGCATATAGAGCTTCTAATGGTGAAACTGGTTATAAACAAGTTAATGAATCAGAGGAACCAGAGAATAAAGAAGAAACTTCTGAACATAATAATACTACATCAGAAGAACTTCCTACTACTGAAAGCCCTGTATTAGATAAAGCCGAAGCAGATTTTGAAGATATTAAGATTAGAGATACTGCTTGGGAAGAATTAGACCTTTCTGGTGTAATGAAAGCTATTGAAGCTGAAGATGAAAAAGCAACTTTAGCTGGAAATACTGCTGAAGAATCTAATGTTTCTTTAAGAACTTCAACAGCTAAATCTGTTGAAGCTGAAATGATTCCATCGGAGAATAAAGAACCTGAAAAATCTAAAGAGCCTGAAGTTGATACAGAAGACCAGAAAGATAGAATAGATGGTGCTGAAAAGACAAAAGCTGAAATTCACGAAGGTTTTGAGAATATAATTAACGAAACAGAAAGATTCTGGGTTGGGTCAACAGGTGATGGACATACCTATTATACTTCTGATGATTATGAAGATGCTTGTCAATGGGCAAAGAAAAATGTAAATAAAATACATTCTACATTAGTAATAGGTAGCGGATATACAAAATGGAAAGAATATACTCCAAGAACATTTGGTGATAGTGAATTAGAAAAAGTAAATTATGAATCTTTATATAGATTGTTTAATATACTTTATAAATCAAAAGGTGAAAATTTTATAAATAAAAATACTGATTTAAAAGATGTGATAAAGGCAGTTTCAAAAGTTGGCTTAAAAGCAAATATTTATTATAGATTAGAGCTTAATGATGAAAGAATGGATAAAAAATATGCTATTGCTTTAATGAAACACTGGAATGAATTATGTGCTGAAAAGACAAAAGCTGAAATTCACGAGGGTTTTGAGTTCAAATTTAATGAAGAAGCATTAAATGAAGCCGAAGGTAGTGATATAATTTCTTTTGAAATAACCAATGGTGATGGATTACCTTGCGAAGTAAAAGTAAATAACAAATCATCTGGTCAATTTACTGCTGATGAACTTAAAAAGGTAATTGAAAAAGAAAATCCGTCTATTTGGTTTAATGATGCAGAAGCCAAATATTGGTTTATGGACTTTTCATTTGAAAAAGGTGGTAAAACATATTGGATGTCAAGCGATGATATAGCAGGTGATATGTCTAAATATAAATTATCTATCTATGATGGTAATAATTATGGTAATAATGATAAACCATTAAAAGAATCTTTGGAATCTAATGTTGATATGAAGACTTTTGTAAAAAAGTTTGGTGATGAATATAAATTCTTATATGATAATCACGATAAAGTAGCTGGTTATGATGAAGCTGTTGATGCATTTAATGTATGGGTTAAAAAACCAGAAAATAAAAAATTTATGAAAAAGTTCTTTGAAGTTCGTGGTGATTTTATATCTTCTGACCGTGAAGCAGCAGCATTTATGTTTGCTATGGAAAGTTTTGGATTACTTGAAGAAGTTAAAAAAGAGCCTGCCTATAAAATAGAAGGTAATAATTACGGTAATAATGATAAGAAGTTAAACGAAGCAAAAGAACCAATGTCTTTATCTGATTTTAAGAAAAAGATGAAAGAAAAAGGTTATAATGTCAGAAGTAAATCTGTTTCTTTTCAAGGTTTAGGATATGGTAATGGTTTAGATGTTAAAGTTTATGATGGCTCTACATTGATAAATGGTGGAGATGGTATGTCTCCTGAACATTTTTCAAAATATAAAGATGTTTTTGATATTTTGAATAATTATAAAATTGTAAATGAAGCCAAAAAAGACTCTGCTTATAAATTGGTTAAAAAAACTCCTGATTTTGATATTTACCAAGACTTTGAAGGATATTTTATGAAAGTTGGTAAAGATGGTAAGGTAATTGACCAAGGGTTTTTGAGTGTTGAAGATGCTATGAATGATGGTCGTAAGGCTACTCAGCTAACCGAAGCTGTTGTTGATGGTTTATTTGGTTTAATTTCTGCTGTTAGAGAAGCATTTAGAGATGGTAGATATGGTAAATATGGAAAATGGGAATGTGGTTTAGGTGGATATGATACAGGTTATCAATGTTCATATAATCACATACCATATTTTGAAATCAAAGAAGATGATACTATTAAATTCTTAAATCCATCTTTAATGAAAAGAAAAGTAGGTATAACACCAGAAGAAGTTATTGATTATCTGAATGAGTATGATGACTTTAATTTCTCAATGTCTGATGAAAATGATGATGAGATTGATGAATCCGTAGATACTGATATTGAAATAGGTTCTGTTGTTGCTTTATCTGATAGATACCAAAATAGATGTGGTGATGTTATCGGTTTTGATGGTAAAATGTATCAAATTGATATTGATGGTGATGGTTCTACTTATGATGTATTACCAAAAGATATTATAGAAGTTATTCAAGAACCAATTTTAGATGAATCTGCTCGTCTTTCTGAATTAGCATCAAAAATGGTTCTTCGTGAAGCAGATGAAGAAATTTCTCATTATTTTTATGATGATATGAATACTATATCACCAAAAGATATTGATATGAATTTTATAAAGAATAATATAGATAATTATTTGTCTATTGCTGAACAAGATAATCATAGTTTGGTTAAAAAAATTGAATCAAGATGTAAAGTATGGCAAGACTATATTCAAATGATTGGTTATTATTTTTATAAATTTACAAATATTAATGATGTTGAAAATAGTAATGAAATATTAACTTATTTAAAAGAATATAATACTTATACTGATTATTTAGAAAAAGAAACCTATATAAATTCTAATAAAAAGAGTAAATTCAACGAAAAATATAATGAATATTTAAAACTTAGTAAAATAAATGATTCATTAAAAAATAAATTAAATAAAATTAACAATCATATAAAAGAATTAAATGTTTGTATGAAAAAACTTTATGATAATAATCTTAAAGATATAATAAAACCAGGTAGTTTTGATTATACAAGAATACATAGATATATTCCTGAATCTTTTAATATGGTTCTTCGTGAAGCTGATGAGAGTTCAGTAGCAAAAGTTAAAATCAATTCAGTTATATTCAATGGTAAAGAAGGTCGTCAAGATGACAAAAACTGGGTTGAAGGAAAAGAATATTCTTTTGAAGAATTTCAGAAATTAGTATATGAATATGACTATGCTTTTTGGAACCAAGCTGACAGGGGTGGTTATGATAAATTATGGTATATTGCTAATATTACATTAGATTATAACGGAAATAAAGAAGATACCACTTATGAAGGTCGTTTAGACTTAGGTGATGGTAAATATGGAACTCAACATGTTTCGGTTATTTACCAAATTAAGAATGGTATTGCTTATGATTTAGGAATTGATGAAGGTCAAGTTAAAGTATTAAATAAAGATGTTCCTTATGATTCAGAAGCATATGCTAGTAAATATGGTAATTTTGAAGATAATCTTGATAAATTTATTGCTGATAAATCCGCTCAGATTAAAACTCCAAAATATTCCAAAGATAAAGATAATATGAAACCTGAAGATGTAGAAGTTGGTGATTTCTTTATTGATAGTGATACTGGAAGATTTTACCGTGTAACAAGAAGAACCAAAGCTTCTGTATGGGTAGAAAAAGTTAAATCTAAGACAGTTTCTACACCTTATAAGAACAGAGGTGAATTAGATTATCAAACCAATGCTTATCCGACTGATGAAGTAGATACTGATACAAGTGGATATAATAGAATTGATACTAATAAGCCATTAAGATTAAATGATTATGGTTCTTATGTATTAGCTTCTCAAGGTCGTCATTATCTTTCTTTCTGGGGCGGTAAAGAGCTTTCAGAGAGTTTTAAGGGAAATACTAAAGCTCTTGTAGAAGATGAAGCCGTAGTTCAAGAAAATCCACTTAAAGAGGGTGATATTCTCTGTTCTTCTTGGGGTTATTCTATGAAATTGGTAGATTTTTATAAAGTTTTAAGTTCATCTAAATCATTTGTTAAATTAGCTCATTTGGCTGATTATAATTCAAAACAAGATGAATATGGTCAAGCTGGATATAAAATGCCTAAAGTAGACCAAGTAGAACCTGATAGTAATGTTGATGGTCGTAGATTTAAGGTTCACTTTACTGATGAAAATAAGCCATATGTATCTATCAATAATTATGAAAGAGCTTATGTATGGAATGGTAAACCCCAATCATTTGATACATATGACTAATAGTTAAATGATTAAAATTAAGCCGTAGTCTTAGAGATTACGGCTTTTTTGTTAATATAAATTTTAGAAATTTTTTGAACCCATATATTTATCAATTTTTGATATTGACTTTTTTAAATTTTGATATTATAAATAATTTTTGTCAACGGTAAGAAATATTTCTTGCTCTTTGACCAAAAAATTGCCATAAGGAGTCATCGGCGTTTCTTTGATTATTCAAAGTTTTGTAAGTTTTATACTAATACCTTAATTATTCTTAATTAGTATAAAGATGATTCCAAGATATATAGGAATATATGACAAAGATACGATTTGTGTTGATTTGTTTATTGTTCTGTTTGTTATTTCCTGCTCACCTTGCGAATGGTGCTGTCGGAAATGTAATATCAAAAGAAATTATTTTTCAAGATATTACCTTAAATCAGAAGAATGGCGACAGACAAGTCCAAAAGAAA